>Ga0228710_1006897_pt1 | contig 16990 bp, 12 predicted proteins | sample MedpolnodulmetaG_FD_177995 | JGI IMG/M metagenome (GOLD analysis project Ga0228710, IMG submission 177995) | Root nodule microbial communities from Medicago polymorpha collected in Santa Monica, California, United States - pink nodules | ecosystem: Host-associated > Plants > Roots > Nodule... | reverse complement strand
AAGAATCCATCTTATCATCAATAATTAAATTGAATGAAAATTCACATCAATATATCAAAGAAAATAAGTGAAAGAAAATTCATCATCACAAAAGTGATAATATAAAATTCAAACTCCCACTAACCAAATGTATCAAAAGAATTTGCAGTATTCATGTAATTGAAAATGACTCTTGAAAACAATGAACCTAAGTCATTTGGTTAAAAGAACAATTAACGTCAAAGTTAGAGAGCCAATGAATGTAATAAATAATTTATTACCATAAACTATAGGAGTTGGGAGCCACTAATTTCAATTTCGACAATTTCTAAGGGTTCAGAAATGCTAGTTGTAACCTTTAGTTATAGTACATTTGCTTCTAATGCAATCCACACAAGTACCTGTATCATCAAACTTTAAGAAAGGTAGAATATTTACTTTGATTAATTTCTCAGCCCTAACCCCAATAAATATGATCCAAGTGCTTATGCCATAAAGTAAATGATGTTTTCCTCAACATTAGGCCTTAAAGCAACAAAAGTTTTGACAACGAAAGATGAAGCAAGGTTATGTGAAGTCAAAGACAACTTATATAAACCATCAACAAATGATCCAAGGAGTCATGAACCATCTACTAGAGACCATTTATATAGATGAACAAATGATGAACCAAGGTTATGTGAGTTTAATCTCAAACTTAGTTTTCTACCTCCAAGAGTAAAACTAAAACAAAGTTGCACCAACAAGGAAACACAAATAAGATTCATCCTAAAGGAAAGTTACGTGAAAGATATTTTTCAAAAACAAGTTCAAAACTAGAATCTTAAATTATGGTGACATCTCTCACTGACTGCAAAATTACTCCTAGATCATATTAATTTGAAATTAAGTTGACATCTTCCACTGACTTCACAGTTACTCCTAAATTAAAACATTGTCATATTTTCACATCTAATAACTTTTCATTAGACAGATGGAGACCAACATGGTAAGGTACTTTAACTTATGAGTCATCTCCCACTTACTAAAAGGTTATTTCAGTTCAAGCATGTTCCTCTAGAGATAATTCCAAATCTTACTTGCATTTCTTACGGTTTGACTCATTTAAGATCTCGATAGTAGTAGAACAATTATTCACAAAAATTCATTGTTGATACAAACATGAATTCATTAAAATATGTCATAAGACAAGATTTACCTTAAAATAAATAAGCTATTATAACGAGGTCAATATAATTGTACAAACACCTTTGGGCAGAATGCACAATCAAAGGTCAAAACTCAAGCCAAAACCTTAAATGAGTTAATCAATGAGAATACATTGAACTTGGGAAATTGCCACCTTTAGGCAGACAAGTTCTTTGGTTCAAAATATACTCCAATAACTTCATCTTATATAAGTTGATCAATGAGCATGCATAATAAAAACATAACAATTATCCATTGAGAAAATATTTGAGACAAAACATGAATGCATTAAAATATATCAATTGACAAGATATAGCTCAAAATAAACAAGCTATCACAAGGAGGCCAATATAATTGTACAATCACCTTTGGGAGAATGCACAAACTAAGGCAAAACCTAAGTCAAAACCTCGGATAAGTTAATCAATGAGCATGAATTGAATTCGGGAAATTGTCACCTTTGGGCAGGCAAGTTCCTTAGTTCAAGACATTCTCCAATAACTTTATCCCAAATCAATTTTTAATTGAAAAATGCAATAACCACCTTTGGGCATGAAACTACATGTTACGATTAAAAACATTCCTCAAGCTACAAAAAGAAATTTCATCAATCAATCAATAGAGGTGGTCCCAAATTTTTGAACGATTTTTTTGAGACATGTTTAGAACACTATGAAAGGTTCATTTACTAAAATTTAGAATTTTTTAACATGAAACAAATTAAATATGAATGTTTTTAAAAGAACAAAAGTTAAAGAAAAAAGTAACAAAATCTGGACGTAGAAATCAAATTTTGCGTTAATTTTTTGCAGAGGAACTTTTAGTAATGTTCTTAACACGTCTGCAAAAAATTGTTCAAAAACTTAAGAGTTTAAGCATAAATTAAACAAATTTGAATTGGGTAGGGGCTAATACTAAGTGTAGAAATTTTTTGTAGGGACTAAAAAAACTATTAAAATTAAGTAAGGACTAAACTTAAAAGGTCCAAAATTTATAGGGATCAAAAACATATTTAACCCTTTATTTAATTGTATACGTGTTTTTTTGGGAGTTTTTTTTTTCTCACCCTCCCGACGCTTCTCACGTACACTCCAAAATTCCAAAAATGTCTTTGGGTTATTAGATTATATGACCTAAAACGAGGTTTTTCCCTGTATATTTTTGTGAAAAATTGAATTTTTAACCAATTCAGATTATAAATTCTAAGTGCTTATTTTTTTTGGATTATAAAATTTGATCACCCCATACATACTCTTTTGCCAAAAACTCATGGGAAAAACAGGTTTTGATTATATAATCCGAACTATATTAACACAAAGATAGAACATATTTTGTGAAAAAGGTTAGACAATTTAACCATTATAACCTACTCTATTGTGTCTTGTGTTTCAGGTTATTGTTAGTTGTTTTTCGCCGTGTCTCAACCGAAAATAAATCTCATTTTCAAGCTACTTGATCAGATTACTCCGAAATTTGGCCAGAAGAGATAAGAAGAAAATCAATTTTTTTCACATTCATTTTTACCTTCACTCTCAAAATCTATGAATTCAACATGAGTTAATCCTTACATGACAGTCTAGTACGTCGTTTTTTGAAAAACTTTCACAAACATTTTTGATATGAAATCAATTTCATGAAAACTAATAAAAACTTTCCCGATGCGTTATTAATTCCGAAAAAGTAATAAAAATATTTCCAGTGCGTTTACAAAACTTGTAGTCACATCTCCAAAATCTAATATCGCAATATTCACACAAACTTTTCAGGTTTGGATCCTCTTCTTCTCCCCATTCTCTCTTTCTCCCTCCTTCACCAAGTTTTATCTATCTCTCTAAACTTTAGAGAGAAGTTCAAGAGAGAGAGAAAATAAAAAAATACGATATAGAGAGAGACAACCACAAATTGAAGGAGGAGAGAGAATGAAAAAACAAAGGAAAGAAGATGATCCAATTTAAAACCTTTCTATTTGTTAATTTTCCGACACTCATAAAATAATATAGATTTTTTTGGGTTTGCCTTCTACCTTTTCAATTGTATTCTTTTTAAAAGCTTTTTTGTTTACGGTTTATCATTTTTATTTACTTAAATAATCTAAATTTTCAACTATTTATACTTTTATATAAAAAAAGGTTAATTAAGTTTTTAGTCCTTATAAATATTCACAGTTTTGTTTTTAGTCCCTATAAAATAAAATCACATTTTTTAACCCTTATAAAATTTTCCATCAGCATTTTCAGTCCTTATAAATTTTTCCATCAGCACTTTTAGTCCCTGTAAAAAAAATTCAGCAACAGTTTTGGTCCCTAAAAGGCTTAAGAAAAATGTCACAGAAACTAAAAAATGTGATTTTATTTTGTAGGGACTAAAAATAAAACTGTGAATATTTATAGGGACTAAAAACTTAATTAACCCTATAAAAAATTACTATTTTTTGATGTAATATTTTTCTTCTAATGTTACTCTTCCTTTAATCTTTTTCTTTTACATTTTATATTTTTTATCAATCAATAATTTATACTTTAAAATCAACTAATCCCTCAAGTTAAATAAATCAACTAATCCGTCAATCGCAAGGTTTATTGCATTTCCAAAGATGAATTTGAATTATTGTTTTTTAAAATAATTTGATAAAAGTTTACAATTTCTCCTTATTTTATTGATAAAAGTTTGCAATTGGATGTGTAATAATAGGAGACTTTAATTATAAGGCTACTCAACTATCCGAACGAAAAGTGTAAGAAAGTGATGAAGGCAAAATTATCGGCGCGTCACGCGGTATTCATAGATGCATTCTCCTTTTACATTACCAAATGAACAGTTTGTTTCCACTTGGAGTCACATGTAGCACCGACAGCGCCAGCTACAAAAACTATAATTATTCCCAAAACACCGCCATTCTTTTTATCCTCTACTATCCGTCCTTCTCTGCACCCCATCATCCCCCCTTAGACATAACCTTCTATTATTCTATGTACATTTGATTATTCCTCAAAAATTCATTTTAAGTGAACTAATCATGTAAGATTGATGTTAACAAAAAGTGAGTTGAGTCCTCGTCAACATAGCTCCGTTGACAGGAACATGCATTGTTGTATACATGAATCTAGTTCGAATCTCGAACATCTCACTTATTCACGTTAAAAAGGTGAATTTATAATTCATTCTAGCCGTTAGGCTCCTTGACAAAAAAAACGAATTAAAATTAAAGGAATTTATGTTTGTATATATTTATGTAAAAATAAGTTGAATAACAAATTAAATGTTAAAATCAAAAAGTTATAATTTATAGTTTCAATTAGAATCAGAATCAAGTATAGAGATAAAATCATAATTTTACTCAAGAGCAATTAAATATGTTAGAATAATTATATATCTTTAGAAACTTTTTTGACCCTTTTAGAAGTGAAACTAAAATATAACTAAAGATGTGTTTGATTTGTTATTTTGACTTGATATAACAAGACAACTTCGATTATACTATGTTTCATTTAAAGATTGTTATTGAGATCAAACAAATTCGAAGGCAAGGAACTAGATAAAAACTCAAATTATTTTTCTTCACTTAACTATAGGAGAACTTTTTGTCCACAATACAAATTGTTTAAAATAACATTTGTCCATCAAATATCATACAAGACAAAAAATTGTTAAAAAAGTTTGTCATATGTTGTTCTCTCTTGTATTTTGTGGTAGATCAAACACCATCCCCAAAACACATAAGATTTCATGATAGTGACATGGCATGTTTCATAGGTGAGACCATATTCCATTACAATGCACTCCACCACAGACGACCACACACCACGCGCTTTTGTTTTATCTTTTTCCCATTCCTCCAACTTTACTCCACTGACATACCCTTTTAATTGAAAATCTTCAATCACACAACTACATAAGTAAACCATTTCTCATTCTTCTTCTTCTATTCTATCTTCAATCTTCATCCTTCACTATGGCTTCAAGAATTGCTTTTTTGTTGTTTTTGTGTGTTCTTCCAGCGATGGTTATGGCCATTCGCCCAGCCAAGAACCCTTTCTGCTTGAAGGGTCGTGTTGTATGTGACTCTTGCCGTGCTGGTTATGAAACTTCTGCTATCACTCACATTGCTGGTAACTCCTTTTTACTCTCAGATCTCTCTCTTAAAGTAGCAAGTTTAAGTTTTTCATTCGAATTTGTTGTCCCTTTTGGTTTAATTTCACTATTATATACTTTAAATTCTTCAATTTTTGGAAATGGTGTTGTTTCATTTTCAATTTTGCTTTAGATTTTAGGGTTTAGAATGGAATAGCGGAACATGGTTTTCTTTATCACTCTTTTTGACATAATGGAGTATCAGATCTGATCTGGTTTCACAAATAAGTGTAATATAGGGAAATAGATTTGTTTATAATTTGTTAATCTATTGTCTGATCTATTCATTTTGTAGTGTGTTGGATCTAGTAATGTAGTCCCATAATTTTATTTTTATAAATTTCTTTGTTAATTAATGGTTTATTACTAATATTATAATGTTAAATGAATGACCTTTGAAACAATAGATTATTTTGACTAGTTAGATATAAGAATATTCAATTTCATTTTTTTTTTATTGTGAAATTTCACATATTTATGTTTTTTATTTTCAATTTTACATTTTTCTATTGATTTGAATATTTTGTCTCAAATGCCAAGATCTGGAGATTAATGAGTTGAATATACATATATATCATATGATAGAACTTTATGGAATCGTTTGATTCATGTAGCCATTGGTTGTTGTTGTTTATTCTTTAATCTCTATATACACAAATAAATCAGAAGAAACTAAAAATATTTAATCAGAAGTAAAAAAAAAAAGGAATTCTTATAATTTATAATCCCCACGGAGAACATTTTCCGTATGGTAGTTTGTTAACACTATTATGTTTGAATTATGAATCTGTTTAGGTGCCGAGGTTATGCTGGAATGCAAGCAAAGGAACAGCAACGAAGTTGTTTTCTCAAAACCAGGGAAAACTGATGCAACTGGAGAATATACAATCTATGTGGATCAGGATCGCGCAGATGAAGTGTGTGATGTGAAGCTAATAAACAGTCCTGAGCGTAGTTGCAGCGAAAAAGCACCTGGGCGTGACCAAGCACGCGTTATTCTCACCCGTTACAACGGCATTTCCTCTAATGACAGGTTTGCCAATGCTATGTTATACATGGCAGAGGAGGTTGCTTCTGGCTGTGCTGAGGTCCTCAAGCAAATGCAGGAATTGGATGAAGAGAATTAATTAATTAATTACTAGTTTTATTTACTTTGGATTTGGGTTTCCTAGTGTCTATTTGATTCAATCTTGATGATGGAGTGTTAACTCAACTGTCACTTTATATAAATGCTTATATATGTTATTGGACCATGCTAAATTATATTATTTGTTGAGGATCATGTGTCTTGGAGTAGAAGATTAGTCTCAGTTCTGTTGCTGTGGTATTAAGTACTATGTTTTTATATAATGAAATTCTTTCATATGATGGTTTTCTTTCTGTGGATGGCTTTTATTTTTCAAGAATGATTTGTTGCATAGAGCCATTCTTGAATTGGCTTTGGATTCTTTGAAATTTTGTACAATCATGTCAGTAAAATTGTTTTCTAACATTGTTAGTGTAATTATGTCATGTTTGGTTTGCCATTCGATTGATTTTTTATGAGTTCCTTGGTTTCACTAATCATATTCTTCTATCGTCATTAAGATATCTAGTCATCCTTTTTAGCAATTAGTATATGTATAAGAGTAATTTTGAAGAGCATGATTCAAACAGTTTTGCTGTCAAAAACATAATCTGAGAATTTTTTTTACTTAAAACTTAACTTTTCTTTTAAACTAGTCGTTTGTTTGGTTGATTCTTTGTTTTCACAATTAATAAGATGATATGCATGATAACTTGCATTTATAAAAATGAATAATCTTTTATATCAAACGATCACGTTGAGAAAAAAGCTCTATTTTTTAAATTCCTAGATTACTTAAAGAACTTCTAGTTTTGAAGGTTGAACTAATATATAAGGTTACATGAAAAATAAAGAAAAAGAGGTAAAGAAAAACGGAAAAATATGTACAGAAAAATTAAGACACCTACACTAAATTCATTCCCCGTGGTATTGACCCACTAACTCACTTATTATCATACACAATTGTGGCTAATAACACTAATGTAGATAACTACCTCGTCGGTTAAGTGACAACCCAAAACCGCATTGTACAATAAGTTGTTAACTTCCATAATTATTAGACAATCGTCCTTCATCACTCAGTGAAAAAATTAAGAGCAAAGTGAGGCCTAAGACATTGGCCTTACCATCTACAGGGCCATGGTACCCGGCAATATCATAAGGAACTTGGCATGAAGTTTCAAACACTATTGAATTATGATTTATCTCTATGTGACCAGTCGGTATAAAACATGTACAAATGTACTTTCTTTAAAATATGGATGGCCTATAGAGAGACAATCAATTTTTTAGTTTTTAACAATAGCTCAAAAACAAGTCAGCTGGAAACTCACAATGCACCCGGCTCCAGATTGAATGCGGACAGAACCATCCATAGATTTGTGCCGAGACCAAACAGCATGTTGAAAACGACACTGAAATCAAGCAAGCACCATCGTTGTTATTTACAGCAAAACATATTATAGAGTATAGCTAGCAAGAAGGCAAATGAAAGCATGATTTCATGTGACATATATATACTTACACTGATAAATAACCCCTCTGATTAGAATAGGTTTTCTACCGCAGGGAACAGATGTTATATCCCTCCCACAGTATAGATTTCAAAGCTCTGCCAAATATGAATGAGGATCCTACAACATTTTTGCACGTCAAAAGAAATGTTAAGATTCCATGTAACAAAATAAGGGTATTTTTATGAACTTACTATGAAATGTATTATTATTATTATTATTATTATAATTAAAATAATAGCAATAAAATGCATAAATGTGCAGTTATCATGCACAGATCAGTAACAAAATAAAACAAATGAAAATTTTCATTTTCAACAAAAGAAAAAATCAAAGAGAAATAACATCTGAAACATAAAAGAAAACAAAGAAACTTACAGCTCGAACAGAGCACTTCTAGAATAACTAGCAAACAAGACATCGCCCAAAGAGGAGTTTCCTATCACAGTCACGGGGACGAAATTGAGGCGGCGCCGTTATTTTTCTCAATGATGACCTTGAAAATATCATCCAGGAAACAATTTTAGTAGACACTTTAGGACAAGATTGCAAATTAATCTCTCTCAGGTGTATGCAGTTTTCTACCACCAGCCTGATTCCCTTCTCTGTGGCATGATAACAATGTTCCAGGTCAAGTTGTAGAAGCCGAGGGCAAATCTTTGAGATTGCATATAGTGCTTCACCACCAATTCTTGAATTTGATAAGTCCAACACCTCCAGTTTGGAAGCTTCGACGTCGGTCCAAGATAGCTTAGCTTGTGGGCAGAAGGCATATTTTAAATGCCTAATATTACAACATGTCTTTAACACATTAACAATACATATGTCATCGCAAGAGCTCAAATCAAGAAGCTGCATATTAGGAAACATAAAAGAAAACATGGTGATGTCTTTACCTTCCAATTGTGAATTGTAAGCCAAATGGAGAGACTTCACTTGATGGTATACAACCAAATCCACCAAAGATGGTCTTGAACCAATTCCAATTTTTGTTGACTCCATATGGATCTCAGTCAGCAAAGGACAATTCTTAAGGAGTGCAAATAAGGCTGCATTGTTGAGCTTGTCACAACCATTGAGGTTTATAGACACCAAATCACCAAGAAATACACACAAGTCAATGAAACTTTGAACATTAAAAAATTTTGACTCAAAGTTTCGAAGATCTAGATGCTGCAGAGATCGACACCTTGACAAGAGGTGAGAGATCCCAGCATTTGTATGTCCGAAGCATTTGTGGAGGACAGGTTTCCTCAAAGGAAGAGCTTCAAGTGCTAGTAAGCAAAGCAGCTCGTCAGTGATGAGTGAAAAGGAGAAATCAAGACAAGTTAATCCCTTCAAACTCAGCAATGATACAATGAAGTATGAAGTAATATCCTTACGGCATGTAAGAGAGAAAGAATTCAAAGTTGGTCTCTGACAGATTGCAGAAGCAAGACCAGCACGTGTTAGGAAATGGCATTGGAACATAACCACCTCTTGTAGAAAGACACAGTTGATACACAACTGAAAAAAGGACGAGTCATTTAAGTAGAAATGACCAGAGAGATTAATCTTGCGAAGTTTTGAAAGCTTTTGAGTGAGAAGCTTTAAAGCATTATTATAGTGGTCGTTGTCATCGTGGATGATTATTTTAGGGAAACTGATATCCAATTGTTGGAGGAAAGGGAAAGAATCGGCAATGAAGGATATGTGAGTGTGGTGTAGAGAGCCGATGTTGGAACATGTGAGAGAGGTCAAGGTTGATGATATGGTGGTGTTTTTGAGAATAGTTTGGAACCCTAACGTGGGGAAGGTGGGGTGGTTAGAGAGGTTAAGAGGTGTGAGGCGGGAGAGGGAAACAGAACGGGGGATTCGAGAGAGAAGCATGTTTAGGTCACCGCGGAAGCATGAGAGGTCAAGTGAAGTAAGATTTGGGAACCTTTAGAAGAGGCGAGAGAAGGGTGATGGATTGTAGATTAATGTGACGGAATGCACAGAACCGTTTGTGACGTCGAGTAGCTGTTTGGATACAAGGGATAGAGTCTCTAAATAATGCTTACCCTCGTCGACGCTATAGTTCTCGTTGTTGAGGAGTTTCGATGACACATATTCCCAGCAATCATCATCCAGTAAACCTGCTCCTGCAATTCTTTTTCTGGAAGTCATTTCTTTCTTCTCCGTAACCCTAAACTCGATTCTGTGGATTGTGTTTCTTTTCTTTAGCCCAGAGTTAATTGGATTGGAGTATATTATATACTAGTACCTAGGTTCTGTTCATAAATCGTGGAAAAACAAAACCACCTCAGTCCTGTATGTCAAAAATATGTCGGCTTATCTTTTATAATAATAATAATAATAATAATTACCTGGGCTACTTATTTGCACATGTTAAACTTGCGCATATTATAAAGTTGCTTTTATATAACTGCAAATAATTTTGTAATTTGTTTACATATTAAAGTTTTTTGTGTAATTATCGCAGCTGCAAAGATGATAGATATGCATGAAGACTCTGCCATGATTATCATTGATAGTGGACGTGAAATCGCTAATAATGTGGACCATCACAATATTGTGCAATCTTTAGAGCCTTATGAAGGAATGAAGTTTGTATCATTTGAAGATGCAAAGGATCACTATACAAGGTATACAAGGAATGGAGTTTTGATGCAAAGACATCTTTCATTTCACCCTCTGGTTCTCTGGCGATTACAAGGCATGTCCTAGATGTGAAACAATTAGGGTGGTGCCTCTGCTGCTCCAAGTCAACGATGTCTTTGCAGCCTACAGAGGAATGACAAGATCTAAGACTCTAAGATCTCTAAAAAACGGATTCTCTTAAGCATATGAACGGAACTGGTGATTGAGACGGAGACCGAGACAGATAGGCAAATTAGAGACACATAGGTGAATCAGTAACGAAGTCTTGAGACATAAATCCAGAAAACGCAAATTAGAGAGAGACAAAACATAGAGCAAATAAGGACAGCACGCACATGAGCTGAAATGTGAATTGGAAGCCACCTTCAGTATTATTTGTTTCATTTACTAAATGAAAAGAAAACAAGTCTAAAACTCAACATTGAAGTTCTCTATTAATCATTAGGATCACTATATTATGTGACAAATATCAATAGTAGCAAGCAGCAACATAACATATAAGCCAACCATTTACACTATACAAAATTATTTATATTCAATTCCAATAACATATGACATTAACCACGAATATTACATTCATATATTCTACATATACCTCACTCAAAAAACCAGCAACATTTCCATGGCAATCTGGAATCCTAAGGAGTTGCTCAAGATAGAATTTAATGTGTTCTTGTCTCACCAAGTGATTGAATTGAACTATTGAAGTGTTCCACTTGCATTGAGACAACAAGTTCAGCTTCTACCTTGTATAATTTACATTGTGAGACTAGTTATTTTGATTAGGACCTACAGTTGTATTTACAGAAAGACTAAATATATGTGCACATTCAAGCCTCACCATATAGCACATCACAACACTATATATGAATACACAATACATAATCAGATTGGAAACTAAAACAAACACTTATCATATACAAAATCTGCATTAAATTTAACACCAAAGAATATCATAAAATGTGTGGCCGGCAAAGTTTCTGTGAACTCTGACACTAAACTTAATAACTATAACGATAAAACAATTGAAGAAGAGGAATATGTCAATGCCCATTGATATAGAAAAACATCCAAAAGTAACCCACGATCGAATGGAATGACGGTTATTTTCTATTTCTTTTTATTAATTTTAATTTAGTTTAATTGTTTTAAAAATAGTTGACGTGACAATTATTAACCTTTTAATTGGTTGTATGTGCAAAACAGTTTTGGACACACCACAATTAAACAACTCTTATAATATACAAATTTTGTTATACTTTTATATTTTCAATAAAAGGTAATGGAGTGTTTATATATTCTTATGTTCCCGTGTCACTCCCTTGTTAATTTTATTTTACCCTTGTTTTTTATTTTCTAAAATTTATTTTCTATTTAGTATAAAAATATCACCAAATTATCTTTTGATCCAAATTTTTAAATAATGTTTAATTATTTATCACTGTTTATCTTTTAGCATCATAATTGAATTTAAATTTTAACTATAAAATAATTTAATTCAACAAGTTTAATTTTTTAAATATTGTTTTTGTCTTGAAGAAGTCAAACTAGACCATTAAAATTGAAATCGAAGATAATCGAACCTGAAACTTTGAGAAAAACATACTCCAAGTTCCAACCCAACACCTATTTTATTATTTTTTTTAATTCATTATGCACATGTGCTACAACAATTTATAATTAAAATAGTTATTTTTATGTAGTAAATAGTTCAACAAATGACATCTAAATTATTATTATAAACTCTCAGTACGAATATCATAACTTTGATGTTTGCTCCATTAATTAAATATGCTAGTATTTTATCTATTTGCAGGAGTTAACCTACCCACTTTACACCCATGGCGAGTTTTATCTATGCATATCAACTTATATTTTTGACATCCCTAATAATTGCTACATCACTAAAAAAATTGTAAAGGTCTGTTTTTTTATGCATTAATTGGATACCATTTACGTGCAACAATAGAGACTAATCCATGGAATGTAGTAGGACCACAGTGAATGACAAAACTCTTCTCACGATATTTAACAGTGTTGCATTCCTAGGTTTGAAATCGAACCTAATAAGTAATAACTCATGACCTCTGACTAGGCTGAACGTAGACATGGCAATGGGGCGGGGTGGGGACGAGTTTTAAATTCCCCGTCCCCATACCCGATTCTCAATTACTTACCTGTTACCTTACTCATATCCAATGGGGATGAGAAATCGAACGCTAGCTCCGTCCCCAACGGGTTCAGGTATCCCCAATCCATCACCGTCCCCGCATTGAATAATTTTTTTTAAAAAAAAAAAGTTTTTTTACCACCCCTAGAGAAATGTTGTAATGCATTATCCAGCAATATGCTCACTTTAACATTTGTTAGACCGGTTGACTTAGTTGCTCCTTTAAATATCAATGATAGTTTTTCTAACACGGCAATTATCAAACAAAATAACAAGACATATAAACATAAAGTAATTTTCAGCATTCGGGACAGATTTGCGTATGGGTTCGGGGTGGGTACCTATATACCTGTTACGCATCCCATACCCGTGTTTTTGAAATCAGGGAAAACCCGAACTCATAACCATACCCAATCAAAATGGGGAAAATCCATCAAAATGGATTTGGTTCGAGCGGGTAACCACGGGTATGGGCTTTGTTACCATGCCTAGCTAAAAGTGACATCTCATCCAAATACACTTAACTAACATTATATGTAGTATTCTAATGGTGGGTCAATCCAATATAAATATTACTCATAATATATATTTGGCTTAAATGCTCAATTGGTCCCTTAAGTATTTATTTGGTATCGCTTTGGTCCCTTAACTAAAAAAAAAGATTGTTTGAGTACTTTATCTTTATCTCTGTTACCTGTTTTGGTCCCTTCCGTTAAATAAATTCAAAAAAACGTTAGGGTTTGTACAATCATCATCTTCATTCAACTTCTTCATCATCTTCCTCATCAACCTTCATAAAAAACTCAGCAAAACAAATTCAACATCTTTTCTTCATCTTCTTTTCATCATCATCATCATCTCTTCTTCAACAAATACAAATCCAAAAACCCATTTTTGGATCCAAACCAAAAATCCAATCTAATCTATCATCATCATCATCACCACTACCTTCACAAAAACCAATTTTCAGATCTAAACCCATCATCATCATTCCTTAAAAAAAACAACCCATTTTCGGATCTCAACTCATCATCACCAATCCTTCACAAAAAAGCTTCCATCTCCAGCCAACCCCTCTGCAATCAAACTCTGTTGCAAATTCATCTTCCATTCCATCTCCCACCTGCGTCGATTACATGGCGAAGAGAGAGAAAAATAAGTTCAAGAAAAGCTCCAAAGCTCTCAAACATTTGATTCATTCTCGTATCAGCTTTAAGGATTTTGAAGGAAGCTTTTTTTTTTTCCAACTAAACGAGGAGGTTAAGTGGGAAGATATTAATACTAGAACTTCCTTCCATGAATTCAAAATTCTAGAGCCTATGGTTGATGAGTCACGTGAATTAAAAAGAAGTGGTGATTTGAGCTTGAATAGTCACGCCACCTTGCCTTTTATTTATGGTTTTGGAATAAAATTTGGATTTTTGTTTATGGTTTTTGTTATGAAATTTGGATTTCTTGTTGTTTATGAAGTTCTAGATTTGTGTATGAATTTTATGAGTTTCTAGGTTTTTATCTTTATGTTGTTGATGGTGTTCTTCATATTTTTCAGAAATTGATGAATACAAATTCCAGCCAATGACAAAAAGACACTTCTACAAACCCTAACTTTTTTTAATTAAACTAACGAAAGGGACCAAAACATATCACAGAGATAAAGATAAAGTACTCAAACGGTCTTTTTTTAGTTAAGGGACCAAAGTGATACCAAATAAATACTTAAGGGACCAATTGAGCATTTAAGCATATATATTTATATCTATATGAAGACTTGACAACATTTCATTCATGATCCGCGAGACATGACCATCGGTCTACTCACATAATGATTTTTATGCTTTAATGTATACCAATTCACAATAAACCTTGACTAAGGATACTTTAAGAATAATGTTCTTATAATTTGTTGGATATTTGTATGTTGACTTCACTTTTGCCTAAAACAAATATTCAAGTGAGATGTTGGACACGATGTTTCAACATCCTGGCATGGTTCAGTGTGCCCTGTACCTTGCCTTGTTTTACGCATGTGTCTATTTATTTAAGGAATCCACGCCTTATTTCTTGTTGGTCAAGCTGCGTGTTTTTAGTACAGAATCAGAACATTTGTTATTTTCTGAAGGAGTGTTATCTACTAAGAAAACTTTGGATGTGCACGAAGATGTTCCTAATGATGTGCCTACATATTATGACTTTCCTTATTTGGTTCTGATTGATGTGAAACGGATCACCGTTTGTTTGTGAGTTGTTCTGAAGCCCAACAAGACTCTATGACTCGTATTGCTTCAGTATATAAACAAGACTACAAGACCTAATTCATGATCCAAGCCGTCATTTGAAGAATAGACCTTTTAGGGTTTTGAGTGTGTTATTTGTGAGCCTTTCGTGTATCATCTTGATGCATGCTTAGGATTGTGTTTGAGTTGTAATTTGTTCACTACTCTAAAGCTTTTAAGCAAAGAGCTAGGTAGTTTGTGTACTACACCAAAGTTGTGAAACACGGTTGTAGGTAGTTTGTTTTGAAGGTAACTTCATCTTTGATTGTGTCTGTAAACTGAGAATCACAGAGGCTGTGATTGTTTGTAGGGAGTGAGATGAGATCTCAGATCTAGGAGTTCCTAGGTTGAAGTCAATACGGGTAAGCCCGTGTAAACGAGGAGTTTGCTGAGAGCTATTGAATAAGGACTACACTAGTGGATTTCCTTCCTGGCTTGGTAGCCCCCATAGTAGGTGACGTTGCACCGAACTGGGTTAACAAACTCACTGTGCCATTATTTTCTTGTCAGTTATCTTGTTTTATTTTGTTTATGTTTTTTAGCTTAATGTTCTAAACATTTCATACGACATCTGTTATCTGTGACTGGTGTTGGAACATTGCTTAGAACATCTTAAGTCTAACGTGCCAGAATTTCATATTAATGGAGTCTCACAATTAATTCTTACTTAATGTTCAATTAAATGAACTAATTATTATAGAGACTTTGTTAGTTTGAAACAAAACAAAATTATTAAAGAAATATCTTATTTTATATATATAAAAGTCCAAATTCAATCAATATAGATTTACTATTAGAGGTTACTTGAACAATACAATGATTCTATTTTTTAATTAGTGGAACGATGGTTTTTTCATTCGCTGACAAATTATCGACCTTTATACCAAATTGGATATAACTACAGTGAGACTTAACTCTTTATGAGATGAATGAACCATAACGAGCCTTTATTTTGGATCAAAGGAACTATAATGAGCCTTAACTTTTTATCAGTTAAATTGTGAATTAATTTTTTGACAAAGGTTCAACTTTTCTTTTGCATTAGGCAACTCAAAATGAAACGCAACATACAATCAATTAAAATAGAGTAAATTAGACTCTCATCCTCTAAAAGAAATTTGAATTACACTCTCCTCCCCTCTTAAGCTCAACAATGATTTAAAATTTATTCTTGAATGTATAAACTACAATGAGACTTAAATAAAGATAAGTCAAATTGCGGTTATCACATTGACCGAAAAAGGTTCGACTTCTCCTGAATTGGATGATATATTTTAAAAATTGTTAAGGAATATATTTTGTATTTATTGTAATGAATTTTTTTTATCATATCTAATTTTTGTTTAAATATAGTTATTCCATTTTATAAATACACATGTCTTTCCTATCATGATTTTATTTAATTTTCTCTTATACTATACTACTAAATAATTTCTAGTATCTTTCAAAAAAATTTCTAGTATCTTTTTTTCTTTCCTTTATCTTTCTTTCATCAATAAAAAAAATGTAAAGAAAGTAGAGAGCAAGTTGTATCTATTTATAATTTTGAGGAAATAAAAGTGAATTATATATTTCTCTGAGACTAAATTAGGTCTTAGAATTTTTCTCAAAAACTAAAATGAGTCTTAATTTTTTTTTAACTTGTCAAAAAAAAATTGTTTAGGTTTATAACATTTAGGGGGATGTATTGGATTAGGATTCTAAGGGATTTTAAAAGACTTTTTAATTATGAAAAAGTCTTGTGGTATTCAATCAAAACTCTTTGCAATTTAAAAAAAGTCTTGTGGTATTCAATCAAGACTCTTTGTCATTTTAAAAAAGTCTCGAGGTATTCAATCAAGACTTTTCATCACTTAAAAAAAGTCTCATAGTATTCAAAATCATTCAAATTTCGAAGGATTGTTTAATAAATTGGATTTTGATGGATTTTGTGGGATTTTCTAGTGAAATTTTAACAAGAAAAAGTCTTTTATGAGGACATGAGATTTCTTGAGATTGTTTTTCTCTTAAAAGTTTACTATCTCTT
>Ga0228710_1006894_pt1 | contig 16996 bp, 13 predicted proteins | sample MedpolnodulmetaG_FD_177995 | JGI IMG/M metagenome (GOLD analysis project Ga0228710, IMG submission 177995) | Root nodule microbial communities from Medicago polymorpha collected in Santa Monica, California, United States - pink nodules | ecosystem: Host-associated > Plants > Roots > Nodule... | reverse complement strand
GGTTCTGCTCTTCAAGAGGTAAACACATGAATCTTAAAGTGTTTAAGTTTCTGTTTGATTTGTGATTAATGATTTAATCAAGATCCGTTTCAATGGGATTTGTTCCGCTAAGAGGATTATAAAATTTGAAAAACCCCTCATTAAATCCCTTCATAATCAGCCATCAGACTCTCTCATTTCAACAGTTTTGAGTTTTGCTTTTAAAAACAACAAAAAAAAACTAAGTAAAAATGCTAAAAATCTGTCAAATAAAATCATAAAAATATAAAAAAAAAACCACTAAAAAATTCTAAAAATCAAATAAAACTAATGCAAAAAAATTCGGATTTTTCTGAGAATATGAAGAATTAAAAAAAATGAAAAATGGGTCTAAACGATGGAACTTTGGATTTCGAGGGGCGGAGCTCCGTAAGAAGTCCCTTTCTACGTTAGTCATGATCCTTGAATTTTTTGTGATTTTCTTGGGAAGTTTCGGAGCAATCCGATCAAGTAGTCTGAAAACCCAATTTTTGACTGAGAACATATAACAATGACTCAAAACAGAAAGATGAGGGTTAAGAAGATTAATATTGTTCACTAAAATGCCTATCCATGTTACAAACATGTTTAAAATTTGTGCTGATATAGTTCGGATTATATAACTCGAACTGTTTTTCCCTTGAAAAATGGTGTTTGGGGGGTGTTCGGATTATGTAATCCGAAAAAATCATGTACCGTTCGGATTATGTAATCCGAAAAAATCATGTACCACACCCTATTTTTTGAGATTTTCGGATTAAGAATTTCGGAAAAATCAGTAACTCATTTTTCACCCTTTAACAAAGGAAAACACCATTCCGAATTATAAAATTCGAAAACTTTAAGGGCATTTTTGGAAAAAACACAGGGCGCTATAATACCATAGGGTGGCAAAAGTAACACTCTTAAAGTTATTTTAGTTTGGGCCATATATTTGTTAAAGGGTTAATTAAGTAAATGGTCTCTATAAATATTCAGAATTTTGTTTTTAGTCCCTACAAAATAAAATCACACTATTTAATCCTTATAAAATTTTCCATCAGCATTTTTAGTCCCTATAAAAATTTTCCATCAGCATTTTTAGTCCCTGTAAAAAATTTCCATCAACATTTTTGGTCTCTAAAATGCTTACGGAAAATGTCACAGGGACTAAAAAGTGTGATTTTATTTTATAGGGACTAAAAACAAAACTGTGAATATTTATAGAAACTAAAAACTTAATTAATCCTTTTTTAAATTAGTCAATCCAAAGCAATTTGTTTAACTAAAAAATGATTTTTTTTATTTTTTAAAACAAACTAAAAATGATTTATTTATATTTTATAACAACCTAAAATTGATTTATTTATTTTTTACTAGCGAAAAGACGGGCACTCCGTCTTTCCACTCTTTTTAGTGCGCTAACGTTTAAAAATTATTAACGGTATTTTTTCTATGAAATTTTGATTTGGATTGAAACTAAAAATATAAATGTTTGTTGCAAGTTATAACAAACCAAAGTAATCATGATTATTTATTTTAATGACAACAAAAATATAAAAAAAAAAAAAAATAATCTTAGTTCTTTTTTTTAGTGACACCAACAACGATCTTTATTATAGAAAAAATTGTTTAAGGGTATAATTGAAATAATGAAAAAGTAATTATAAATATATTCATCTAAGGATGAATTGTCCTCGTGAGCTTAACTCAGTTAATATAAACAATACATAATATATGAAAGGTCCGAAGTTCAAATCTTCAAATCCCGGTCACCACGAGAAAAAGATCCTATATTTTATTTCCCGCCTAAAATAATCTCTATTTTATTTTTGTGAACATTAAATACTATTGCTGAAAAATTTAGCTCAGAAATTAGTTGATGATTTTGAATATATGTAACCACAATGTGTAGCATTTCAATAGTTAATGTTAGTTCGTTTTATATTTGTTTGACAATATTAACTTTAGATATACTTTATAATTGCTTAAATTTCTTGTATATGTGATGTGTTTTGAAATTTATTTTTTCATTACTAAATTATACCATTAAATTTGGTCCCTCCAAACTAAACTCCTTACTCCGTTCCCTGGATACCATTGTTTTCAGCTTCACTTATATTGACAGCGTGTATCCTCTTTTCTCTTTTAAAATGCATAGGAGAACCTGTGCTAGTTTCTTTATCTGTGAATATATGAGAGACATGAATAATAATAAGCATTTTTTGAAGGAATGAATAATAATAAGCATATACACCAAGGAATACGATTGATATTTTAGTACAAAAAGAATATTAATTTCAAAATCAGTGAAGCTATATGTCACGCATCATATCTAAGTTGGGGACCGAACTAGTTCTCCCTGTTATAGATATTTGGGTTAATAAGTTTTTCGTCTCTATAAATATTATCAAAATTTGATTTTAATCCTTAATAGATAAAATGAGATGTTTTCATCCTCACAAAAAATTTTGTTTTATTTTTTGTCCCTAATGGATATAATTTTGACATGTTTTTAACATTTTTTAAACATAATATGAATATATATGAAGGTTGAACATACTAAACGAATATAATATTGATACAATTTGAACATAAAAGTGTTATAATCTTAACATTCACATGAAGTGGCCATTAAGGACCAAAAACAAAATAAACAATTTGTGATGATGAAAACATTCAGTTTAATTTTTTAGAGATTAAAATCAAAATTCGCTATATTTTTAGAGACGAAAAACTTATTTAATCATAAAATAACTTTTCTTTAGTTGCAACAAAAGATTCCAACACGAAATGTATGAGAAATTAGTATCAGATTAGTTTATATATAGGAAACAGTAGGAATAACTAAAAGTAGGAATAACTAAAAGTGACGACCCAAGGAAATATGAAGGATCAAAGCTAGAGAGCATTTCAACTCTTTTAGCAAATGGGTTGAGAATTATTTTGACTTTATGAAGCAAATACAATGAAGCATCGTAGAGGTTTATTGTGCCTATGGCAAAAGGTGGTTCCTATTTTGATACGAAAACCATTATGAAGGAAACTCATCAATATAGGTAGATAGAATATGTAATCAAGCTACATCACATCACATGGAGATAAATAATATTTACACTAGCTTACTATAAAATATATCAACATGCACTATTAAAAAAATGTCATTTTCGGACGAAATTTCGGACGGTTTTGTGACAGAATTTACGGACAATTCTCATGGAATTCGGACGGAAATGTGTTTTCGGACGGATACGGCGTTGTCCGAAAAAGCCGCGTCGCAAATCATATATAATTCCGTCCCAAAAGTATTTCAGACGGATTTCGCACCATTTCGTTTGTGGGACATTGGAATAGATTACAGACGCATTTCGGGCGGAATTTAGTTTAATTTCCTACGGATTTCGGACGGAATTAAGTTTAATTTCCTACGGTTTTCGGACGGTATTGAGTTTAATTTCCTACAATTTTCGGACGGAATTAAGTTTAATTTCCTACGAAATTCAGACAAATTTTCCAACGATTTTCGGACGAAATTAAGGAACATTCAAATATTTACCACGCTTTTTGGGAGAGATTATAAGCTTTTTTTTTGTTACAGAATTGCAACAAAATTAATTTAAGATAAATTGAAATCCTAAAATTCATATTCAATAATACATACTAGGTTCAAATAAAAATAATAATTCAAGAGTAAACAAATGCTCATTGTCTAAAACTAAATTATACAAACTAGATTCATATATGTGCTCAACTATAAATCCTTCTTCCTCTTGATTTTGAGACATAGATATTTCCAAAAGCTCTGCTTTTCTCATCTTAAAAGCTCCCTGCAATTTTGAATTTTGTTAGTCATTTAACTAAGAACCAATTATAAACCTGTAATTTTAGTAAAATCATAGTAAATGTGTTGTCTTGGAGGTGGATGATGAATCGTGTTAAAATGTCGGTCAGTTTGTTTTATGAGTGGAGGTGGATTCCTAGATAATGTCTTTAGAGGTAGTCGAGAAATGCATTATCGAGGGGGTGAAGTGGCTGTTTTTGTTCGTCTGTCAGCTGTGGTGGACTGCTGTCAGCAGTTGCTTTGTTAGCAGGTCTGTTTGTCAGCATCGGTTGCATGTGATGGAAGGTTTGTTCTTGGCTGGTTTGAGGGGTCTTTTGTTGTCTGTTTACCAGGTGTGGTGGCCAGCTTTCTGCCTTTCTCAGCTCTATTATCATAACTAAATTATAGATAAATCTGTAATGTTAAAGATCTACTTACATAGGCATGCTCAACTCTATTATCAACCCATTTCTTATCCTTTCTAATATGGCAATGAGCAAATACATCCTCCACTACAGGCTTGACTCCTGTTTCATTCTCCTACATTTTTTCCATAACTTCAATGAGAAAATTTCCAATATGTTGTTCACAAATTAATGAGAAAATATCACGTGTCTTACCATCCTACGTTCATGCTCACCCATAGATATAGAACCAGTAGTATGAATGGAGCTACCTTGAGTTGAAAGCATGATTTGCAATGTTTGCCACTGATAAATTCTTAAAATTTTTATTGGATGCCCAATAATGTATTAATTGATTCCATATTGGCTCAGGGATGTAATTTGGTCTGTATTCTGAATTTTCTGCACAGTTTTTACTCTCTTGATACATCATACCTCTAAATCTACCTTCTCCCTTGATTTCAAAAATTTGCCGAATCCTAGCATCATATTTAGGTTCCCATTTACAACACTTCTACAAAATTTCACCCAATTAACATGTTGGCAATTCAAAATTTTCAAGAGTTTTTAATTGTTCAGTAAATCACATCTAACTAATGAAAATAAAAACACTTAGATAAAGTACTTTGTGCACTGTTTGTACTGTTCTACACTAATATTCATCTTAACCACCAAAAACTTACGTCAGCAAAGACATTTTGTATCTATTAAAACAAATTCGTTTAGCGAAATCTATGTTAAGAACCGACTGAACTGTATATAAAGCATTGTAGCCAAGTATTCTTCTCAAAAGAAATATATTACTAATTAACTATAAATTACTAATTATATAACTATTACCTTAAATTCAGTAAACCATAACAACTTCTGGATTTCGTCCCAAAACCAATCAAATTTAACTTCTCAAAACGAATCAAATTTGCTCTTAATGGATTTCGTCAATAAACAAATAGCAGTTGATGGATTGAACCTGTTAATACAAAAAAATATGTTAATTTCTAACTCGAATCAAGCATTTAAATGTTTGTAAACATAGGAGCCACTAACAAATGAAACTGCTAATATGCACAAGTGAGACTTGTAGTGTATGGTGCACAAATAATTTCTATATTTGGATTTATTTATCCACAGATTTACACATGGTGAACCTTAAACACATTTATATGGATTTATTTGTTTCTATTATTATTTCATGAAACAAACAGGTGTTGCATGTTTAGATTAATGACGAGTTTGACAAAATCATGATTCTTTTTAAAAAATAAAATGAGAAAAGATAAATTATTATTATTAATAAGATGATACTAATGACTATTTTGATATAACGATAGGGATACATGCACCATGATTTCACGATTGGATGTTTATACGTTGAAAGTGATAATAAAATCCACTATGATTTAACGATGGTGATATCAAAACTCTTGTATGTCTCATTCACTATGGCCTTAGATGAGACCCAAAAATCCATGTGGCTCTCCTAATACAACATATAAGAGTTTTGGTTTCTGTTTAATTTTTTTCTGTCAAAATTTGCAAAGATATTATTCAACCCACAAAAAATATTCATGATCAAAGTGCAATGCTAGTAATCGTATAAGACATTAAAGAACATAATTTATGTTGAGACATAATTTATCATGGGGTTCGAACGTCAGACACCATATTTATTCACCTTAGAAAAATGAATTTCTAACCACTATATTATTGACAAAAAAAAGACATTAGATAACATTTGACATTACCTTGTGAGTTATATTCTCAAAGAAGGCTTAATTGCAGTTTTAGCCTCCTAACTTTTTCAAAGTTGCGATTTTGACCCCCTAAAAAAACTACAAAACCGCTCCCTAAGTTTTGCACCTGTGGCAGTTTTGGCCCCCAAGGCTGATATTGACTCGATCTACGCTGACGTGGCACCCTAAGTGAGGTGCCACGTGTTTTATTTATTTATTTTTTTTGGCCTTGGGGGGCCAAAACTGCTACAGTTGCAAAACATAGGGGGCTGTTTTGTAGTTTTTTTTTTAGGGGGCCAAAATTACAACTTTGGGAAAGTTAGGGGGCTAAAACAGCAATTAAGCCCTCAAAGAATTATTGTTATAAATCAAATTTTATTCTTTTATTTTATGATCCCCACTCTTGACAATGCAATTGTCTCGTGACATTATTTTCTTGTCTCGTTGGTGTAGGTAGAGACATTTCAAACATTTGCACTCTCCTTCTCTCGGATTCCATTTATGCAAATTGCCACTCAAAATTTATTCAAACTAAGTTACTGTACTACGGGCGCCGTTTATACGGTAGCCAAATTAATCATAAAAATATTAACACCAATAATATGGACGACAATTTGGACGATGTTTTGATTTGGTATGGTTCCTCAAACGGGGTTTATACGTTGTTTTGTGGTTATACTCTCATTTGCATGACTGTTCTCCATACTAGTCATTTTCCCAACTCTAATGATTTTCTTGGCACTGATGTTTGTGATTGGTTTCACCTTCATGCTACTAGACCAGATGAATCCCTATTTATCACCACATGTTTGTCGCCTTCATGCTACTACACGATAATTATACTTGTGATGATGATATTGACGAGCTTCTTATTGACAAGTCGAACTTAATTATAGGTTTATCCGAAATTATATAATCAAACACTTTTAGTTTTGTGAGGGAGAATTAACTGGTGTGGCTCTGTACAACAATTTCGTTGTCGGGGGGATGCTTTAATATGTCTAGACTTGAAGTAATTCATTCTAGAGGTACATAAAATCTAGAAGTGCAGAGGATCCAGAGGTACATAAGATCTGGAGGTGTAGAGGACCCATAGGTATAAAGGATCGTGACAGAGAATGCATTGGTGATCTAGTGTATAGTTGTTATGATGTAGGAGTATATACTTTAGATTAGCACAAGTTTGTTATTAGTTTGTTGCTAGCTAAAAGTTAGTTAGGTAAGGATGACTTACTTAGTTAGAGATTAACTCACCGTAGGGTTTCCTTGGTGGTCAAGTAACCATAGTTAGTTACAAGTTTTGGTTTGTGTATATAAGTGATGTATTGAATTGAGAAAGTACACAACTTGTACTACTGGTATCAATAATGAAGTGTATCAATCATAACAGTCAAATAAAATTTCCGCAGTCTATTTTCTCCTTAATCTCTTCTCTCTCTCTTTAACTTTGTTCTTTCTTAATTCACTTGAGTTTTACCACAAATTAAGCAGCTTATCCTAACAAATTGGTATCAAAGCCTAATTCGTTCCAAGCTTTCAACAATGGCGAATGGAAGCACAACTCCTAATCAATTTCTTGCAAATCTGCCAGTTTTCAAAGGTGAAAACTATGACAGATGGTGCGCACAGATGAAGGTGATATTGAGATTTCAAGACGTGCTTGAAATTGTGAATGATGGATTTCCAGCATTGTAAGCAAATGTGACGGAAGCGCAGAGAACAGTTCATCACGACAAAAGGAAGAAAGGTGGAAATGGTTTGTTCTTGATTCACCAGTGTGTGGATCCAAGCATATTTGAGAAGATCATTGATGAAGATACAGCAAAAGGTGCATGGCATACACTCAAGAAATTCTATGGTGGTGATAAAAAGCTCAAGAAAGTGAAGGTGCAAGGTCTAAAGAAGCAATATGAGAACACAAAGATGAAAGAAGATGAAAGTATCACAAAATTCTCTTCAAGATTAGTACTACTCACAAATAAAATGAAGACTTATGGTGAAACTATCACTAATTTACAGAAGATAGACTAAGATCTTTAACTTCAAGATTTGATAATATTATGGTAGTCCTACAAGAATAAAAAGAATTATCTGAGACGAAACTGGAAGAGTTTCAACTTACAAATATAAGCTTTTACCATTGAAAAGTATCCATCAAACTTTTTTTTTTTAAATAAAAAGAATCCACCAATTGACCACGACAATGGTGTTGATGTGTAGGGGTAAGAATATGCTAGGTCGAGTTAGACTTTGTAAGACCTAAGTTAGACATGTCAAAAATTTAAAGACCTAAGTCTGCTGCGGCCTGTCGTATGCCTATTTTTTATGCCTGAGTTTGGCCTCCTGAAAGCCTCATGTGGTCTGATAGTCTGTTTAAAAGTCTATTTCATATGAACTTCTTTAAATAAGTAATGTGATATGAGTTTGAATAGTTTATCAAACTAATAAATCAATGTGATTAAACTCCCTTTTGATATTTAACACGATTATTTTGAGAATTTGACTATATAATATATCATATTTTAATTATAGATTATAACAATACACATAAATATAAAAAAAAAATGTATACTAATAAGTTTAAATTACTGAAAAGGTTAACAAATTTAAAATTTAATTCAAAGTACAAAATATAATAAAATTAATATTAGTAATAAGTAATATTATTCATGTTTACTTAAGTAGATTAGCCTAATAGATCTAAGAGGCCTCTAATAAATCTTAAGTCTTCTTTATTTAAGGAAAAAGTCTAGACTGACCTGGCATGTCGTGGGCTAGACCTTAAGCTCGTGTAGGGCGTCCTAACGTATTCCCATCCTTACCGATGTGACACAATAAGTAATTAAAATCTAATTAATATAGATTTAAAGTAAAATCCTTTCAAAAACAAGATTTATTGTAAAATGAAAAAAGAAAATGAGGTTATTTTATAACATTGAAATGAAAGAAAGAAAAAAACAATAATTCAAGGTTCCTCCTTCAAAATAAAGTGTTTACCGATAATAAATTAGTAGTAACGTGCGCCGGAAGATATTTTGTTTACATCAACAAAATTGAAAAGAAAAATAGAAAATCACAAAAGTGCACTCACTCCCTCACCGTTCCCTCTTTCCTCCGCCGTCAGCGCCACCGCATTTTCGTCAATTACTTCCACAGTAGAGGTATTTATATCTATTCATCATCATCATCTTCTTCTTCTCCTTCACTCATTCATAAACCCCAATAGTTATTGATCTTATGATTCAACATTATTCAGCGTTGCGTTCTCCAATTGAATTTACTCTTTGATTCTATAGCCTAGCACACAAACTGTTTGACAAAATGCATGAAAGGAGGTTTCATGCTATATGATCCTGATTGCACACAAACGAGTCTTTGTTACTGATTGCATGCTTGAATGTTACTATTTCTGGAACGATGTCTCTGTTTTTTATGACTCTTGATCATTTAGCAATGTTTCGCCTTTTTCGAACCAGACTTCTCCTTGAGACGACTATGGAATATGCCAAGAAAAAGATATCAGTGTGGTGGGACCTTAACAGCTGCCAGGTTCCAACTGACTTTAAGAAAGTTAGCTCCATAGCGAAAAACATTCGTCTAGCTTTGAGGAACGCCAACTTTCATGGAGAAATTACTGTTAAGGCCTATGGAGACGAGGATATAATCCCCTCTGAAGTTCGACACGCACTTTATTTCACTGGCATTTCTCTCTATAAATCCGGTATTAACTAGGTTACTTAATTTTTTAATAATAATTTTTGTGAATTTCTTTTCTTCTCCATAATCATAATCATGTTTTAATTAATTTCAGGTGTAAATGATAGTTACAAAAGTATTTGGATGAATATGCTTATGTTCCCTTTGGATAATCCCACCCCTGCCAATATTTTGTATATTGGTCGGGGTGGTTATGCTATCACTACGGCTCTTAATTCTCTTGCTGACCAAAACTTTAACATTCTACTTGCGGTACCATCAGTAGCTGATGCTGATGCTGGTGCGTCGTTCACTGCCGCTGCCTCCGCGATTTGGCTCTTGCCCACACTCCTCTCGGGTGGGAGCCCTATGGGACAGGTAACCTTTAAAATCTCCTTATGGAATCCACATATCAATCATTCATAGAAGGTGGGGAAAGTGTCTATTGTTCTAACAGTTGTGTCTGTGTTCTAACAGGAGCATGTGCAAGAGCAGACCATGGAATATGCAAAGAAGAGCATTTCAGTTTTCTGGAACGTTGGCATTTGTAAAGTTCCAACAACAGATCGCTCTTTCAAATGCCCGTGTACAACATTGCGAAGAAAATTCGTTGTGCTCTTTCAAATGCCAACCTTCATGGTGACCTCTTTATTTCGGCTTACGTAGACAAGGATATAATCTCCGCTGAAGTTGTAAATGAACTTTACTCCTCTGGCATCTCCATCCATCACAAACCTGGTAATTACTTAATTTATTCATGATCACTTTTGTAAACTTCTTCTCCATAATCATAGCCGCAAATTGATTTCAGGTGTGGATGCAAGTTACAGTACGATTATGTTTGATATGCTGTCATGGTTTGGGAAAAATCGAGATAACCCTTCAAATATTTTGTATATTGGTGATGATGGTGGTTGTATCTCTGAGACTCTTAACACTCTTGCCATGAAACAACACAACATTCTCCTGGCAGTACCATCACAATCTCATGCTGATGCTGATGAGTCTCTCACTGCCGCTGCATCCACCATTTGGCTCTGGCCCACACTCGTTTCGGGTGGAAGCCCTATGTACACTGAACAGGTAACCTTAAATATCTCCTTATGGAATTCACGTATCATCCCAAGCACAACCCTAAACTAGTTCTTTTGTTCTAACAGCAAGCACATGAGCAAGTGCAGGAGCTAATGCAGGGCGGAGAAAGTGGCATCTAGGGATGCTTGATTGGTCATGGAAGAAGTTGGTAAGTCTCTCATATATGAAAACTGGAAATTGACATTAGTTCTAATTCTTTTCTTTTTCTGTTATGGCATTTTTTAGCATCCAAATTGTCAACATGACAAATTAGTATGTTACAAGATCATTCTTTTAAAGGGGAAGAACAAACCTTATTCAGGGGCGCATGATAATGTTTTTTCATCATAGAACAACACAGGAAAGTTGCCTTACTGAAAAATTAGTTTCCTTGTTCTGTAATGGCTTGTACAACACTGTCGCAAAGGAAACTCCATCAATTGAAATATAGGTGAAGAGGTGTTCTATTTTATGTAATCAGATTCACCACAAAATCCTTTTGCTTTGATATATCGAAAAGGGTTAGTTTGATATATGACATTCAAGTAGAACTTTCTTATTTTGTTTAGAGATAGTAAAACAAAGATAGTTAAGCTGTTGAAAATTTCTCATTTTCTGTCATAAAATAGCTTTTTCTTATTGATTGTGATTATCTGAAATCTGAGTTGTAGGGATATTGAATTTGCATATCTTTTTGTCACTTCCTAATATGAATGGGTCTACTTTCACTGTTTCTATTTCTATTTCATTGTAGCCATGTCATGCTCTCTAATTTAATTGTTTCTATTTCCTTTCATAATCTTTAGGACTGAAGTTGTTTGCTGGATCAAATCCAAAGGGATATATACTAACATACACTAAAGGGACTTTTAGTTATCTGGGATTAATTTCACATCTCTTCTTAATTCCAAGTAATCTTTAGGTGTGTAATTTTCAGATTAGCATAGAGATGTGAATATAAAGGGATATAGCACCCAAAATCCATTCCTTCGCAAATTAAACCTTCCTTACATCTACCCCTGTACAAAATGGTCGCCTTTTTGATAAGTTTTTATTGCAAATTAAACCTTCCTTGCAAGTCTGAACTCATAAACAATCACACTAGTAGCCTATCTACCACAATAGTTTACAATTTGGATGGCTATAGGATGAGCTCAATCTACAAATTTAGTCTACACACATTTAGGTTTACAGGTACAAAGGGTTGAATCTGCAGATACTAAGGTCCTGTTGATTGCAGATTGGTCCAAGTCTATGCTTCATAGAGGAAATATCGGTTATGTTTTGCTTATAATTCATTCCGGAGAGTGAGTCAGAGGATTAATTGGCAGCCATTAAAAAGAAGGGCTAAGATTAAAACAACTCTTTGAGTGAGTCACGTGTCATTCTCTTCTCTCCTCATACAACTCTCACCTTCTCTCTTTTCTCGCAGAGCTCTGCGTCTTTGTGCTCCTTATTTTCTTCTCATCGCTACAACGCCGAGTCACCCTCTCTTCCTGTAACGTTGTGTTTTCCTCATTTTACATCAAATTGTCACAACTCTCTTGGCTCTTCCTTCACTTGATAATAACCTCTTTCCCAATTCATATTTGCTGTTTTGGGAATATGGCGAATCTGTAACTTGAATTGATATGCCTATGTCGTCATCCAAATCACATCTTTTTTGGTGAAGATATTTGGCATTTGATATAACGATATTGATGGATATTGTTGATGATGTTATTTTTTAATGTCAGAGATCTGAATGTGGGTTGTTTGTTGATATGTAGAATTTTGCTTTTGGGAAGGTTTCTATTGGTTACAAATTTGCAACCTGTTTGATGAAATGAGTAAAAGGGAAATACCTTGGATTTGAACAAATTGTGTACAAAAGATGCCTTTGTTTCTGTGGTTTTTTCTGGCCAAATTTGTTTCAGTTTTGATATCATATATTCTAATATGGTTTCTTCTTTTCAGCATATTGATAAAGAAATTGACCAAGACTTCAAACATCAAGTCACTGTAGATTTTCAAGCTATAGCATTCAGACCCAATTGTAGTTGAACATGTTTAGGATTTTGGCACTTGGTAGTTCAATGTTTAGGTTTCTTGAGACATGTATTTCAAGCTATGACATCAATTGCTAATTTGCAAAGTATTAGAAGAATTTAGAATGTCTTATACTTGCCTGATCAAACAAGCTATATACTGACACTTTTTGAACATAATGACATGTTGGTTTCTTTGTCTCATTACGGCTCTGTTTGGATCAACAATTGATTTGTAGCTTATAGCACACATGCTTATCATGATAAGCGATTATGTATTACATAAGCTATTTTTATAGCAAAGGATAAAATAAAGTTAAATTGTTTTCACTCAAACAGCTATAACTTGTTGGAATCTCTTCTACTTAATCCCTTTGTGATTTTGACGATCTGCAACGCCTTTGGTTTCTTTGCTTTATTGGCGCATGACATTAATTTTTCATAAATGATGCTTGGTTTTGAAAATAAATCTAAAACTGCCTTTATCCACTCAAAAAGATATAACTTGTTGGAATCTCTTCTGCTTAATCCTTTTTTTTTCTTTTTTTATTTTATTTTATTATTTTCACGAGCTGCGGCACCTTTGGTTTCTTTGCTTTATTTGCGCATGACATTAATTTTTCTTATCTTCTGGAGGTGGAGTACTTAGCTAGGGGTCTAAATTTTGGTTGATGCTCTAGTTCTTTCTTTTATGGTGGCTTGTCTTGGAGGAAATTAAGGAATTGTTGTTAACATGTTGTGATGGTCAGAAAGGACCTCATAAGGAATGCCTTGTTTCTTATTTATGATAAATGTTACCAATCTGTGCAGTCACCAATATTTGATATGGTTTGTAGTAGACTAGGAGTGCTGTGAATAATTAAAAACATCATTTATATTTGTATTTAATCTCTATATCCCTTACACTGAAGCATCTTAACCATTGATTTGTTTTAATACGCTGTCAGCAGAATAGCCAGCTTCTATGATCACTCTTTTCCTCATCCTTCATGTTTTTGGAAACTATGGAGGATATTTCCAACCTTTTCATCCTTCCTCATTATTAGTATTTTTGTCTGTTATTGGTTCCTATTTTTTAGATTGTTGGTGGTAGCATTCAATGACTAGAACAAGATGATTTTTACAATTGCTTCTAGCATTTGTTTGAAACAATCATATTTTGATGTCTTGGATTCTGAATTTGGTGACACAGTGACACTCATCACATGGGGTAACTCATCTTAACAATCACTCCAAGTGTTTAAGGGTATAAGCAATGCTTTATTCCTTTTAAGAAATTTTCCATAGGCTTGATAAGCAATTTTGTTTCCACTATTATTTTTGTAAGAATGCAAAATTCAAAGGGTGTTATAATTTGGTTGTAATGTAGTGGCCAAAAGGTAGATGAAAATGTTTGTAAGCATGCATACATACATGTATGATAAAGAAAACAAGCATGATTAATTAAGAATATAATAAAAGAAATAGATTTGAGATTTATCCGCAGGTTACAAATGTATGATAAAATTTTTTTTTTTTTAATATTTTGATTTTTGACAGAAGGAATGTATAAATGTAAAGCAAAGAATCTGATATTTTTTTACCAGTGAGAATATTATTTAAAAGCGACGACCCAAAGAAATATGAAAGATCAAAGTTAGAGAGCATTTCAACTCTTTAGCAAATGGGTAGGGAATATATTTTGACGTTATGAAACAAATGAAATACAATGAAGCATCAAAGAGATTAATTGTGCCTATGACAAAAGGTGGTTCCTATTTTGATCCGAAAATCTTTATGAAGGAAATTGATCAATATAGGTAGATAGAATATGTAAGCAAGCTACATCACATCACATGAAGATAAAGAATATTTACACCAGCTTACTATAAAATATATCAACATGCATGTTGAGGTTAGTTACAATATGTTGTTGAAATGACTTCAAATCCATTACGAAATAAATTTAAAGAAAGATTTAGTTCTTTCCGAATAAGGAGAGAAAATTTGCTAAGAGTATCTTAATTTTGTAGCCTTAATGTAGAACAGAAATTGACATTATTAATCATGGGAGAAAAAGTTGAGGGAACCTCCAAGCAAAATTGATAAAATTAATAGAATCTTATGACAAATTAAATGGGCCATGTTGGTGTGTATCTTGAGAAGAACATTTGATGAGGAATTTAATCTGATTCAACATGGCTTGAGGATTCTCTTACGTAAAAGAGATATGAAATATTTTAGTGGGGAGAATGATAAATTTAGGACAAATATTCACTTTTGTAATCCACTAAAATGATATATATGTAATTTCTTTTTTAGTGAACTAGGGTAGCGTAGCTCTTGACGAATACTTAGGGAGTTATCGTTCTAAAAGCTCTGAGATTTATTTAAAAGAATGATCTGATTTTTCCTAAATCTAGAAATATGAATGAAATCAAAATATCTATATTAATTTTGTAGGATAAATTATACTTGTGGTCTCTTAACTTTATTTCATGTAATGATTTGGTTATTTATCTTTTTTTTGTCTTTTTGATCTATTTGCATATGAATTTTCAAGCTTCAAATCTATGTTTAATTTTTTTTTTGTGACCTCTTAGTCTTGAAATCTATGGTCTTTTACCCATTTTGCTTATGAATCTTAGATTTGAAACTTAAAATCTATATAGTCTTCAAATCTATAATTTTTTTATTCATGTTTGCATATCAATCTTAGATTTGAAGCTTGAAAATCCATATAGTCGTCAAATATATGATCTTTCACCCATGTTTGCATATGAATCGTAGATTTAAAACTTGAAAGTTCATATACAAATGGATCAAAATGATGTAAAAAAATGACGAAATCGTTATCTGAAATTAAGTTAAGGAACACGTGTAATTTTGCCAATTTTATAACCTATTAAATTGGTATAATTTGAATTTTCACTTCTAAATTCTTTAGACCGTGTAAGTGGAGCTGATGTACCCCGTTTGATTCGGTAATTCATTTTTCTTTCATAAACAAAAATAGGTTTCACATTTTCATTTTTCCCCTTAATTTCTCTCGAAGGAAGGTAAATAGTATTGCATATCTAATTTTGTTTCTAAGTTGCTTTTTTAGCCAGAGTTTGAACTCAAAACTTTACATATATTATGCATTGTTCCTACCAACTGAACTAAGGAGCAAACATGTGTTGCAAGCTTGTGGTTTTCAAAATACACTATAATTCCGTTAAAGTTAAGGTCGATCTAAACATACACATTCAAATCTAAAAGTCGATTAAAATCAACAAATAAAAGGAAAATCCACAATTACTTTGTTTCCACTTTGCATACATTGATAGCTCTCTTTTATCCCAATATATTTGATGATGATTTATGGTTACTATCGTCAAGTAAACATCACTCATGAGACACATTCCTCATTCACTATCCCCTTGGATGGGACCCAAGAACCCCTTGTGGCTCTCCCAATATAGTTAAGAGTCATTTTCTTTATTTTATTCTTCTCCTTTCAAAATGTGCAAATTATTATTCACCCCACTTTGAACAAATAATTAAACAATTTAATCCTTAAACTATCGTATTTTCTTTTACAATACTCTCATAAGTGGTCTATGAACTATACATACATACATACGTATATGTGTGTGTGAGATAATTTAGTCTCTAGCTTTTAAGATGTGAGACACTACATATTGACGAATTCAAATTTTTTCATACCCAAGAGGCGTGGGATTCTTACCCAGGAGACGCAGATGTGTGTGGTCGGGTGTGGTGAGGTGGAAACGGTACAACATTTATTTGTTTTTTGCACCATATTCCGAGATTTATGACATCTTGTTCGTGATTGGATTGAGGTGTTTGGGGCTGATCCGTATGACATTGCTGCTCATTTTCATCAATTCACTTACTTGGCAGGTGGGTTGGTAACAAGACGCTCTTTTATGCAAATTTTATGGCTTTTGTGCGTGTGGGTTTTGTGGTCTGAACGTAACAATAGATTGTTCCAAAATAAGGTGAATTATATGCATTACTTACTCGAAAAAGTAAAAATTCACTCGTATTGGTGGATGAAGGCAGCTAACGCCATTTATATATTAGAAGTTCATAGTTGGTTTGCTTGCCCTCTTGCTTGTCTAGGCATTGGTTAATTTTGTTATTTTTGTTGTGGACTCAGCTTATAACTCTATTCGTTTTCTGTAGGCACGTCTTGTGCTGACAAAGCGAATACGTGAATATGTTGTTCTTATTATATATATATATATATATATATATATA
>Ga0228710_1006892_pt1 | contig 17002 bp, 10 predicted proteins | sample MedpolnodulmetaG_FD_177995 | JGI IMG/M metagenome (GOLD analysis project Ga0228710, IMG submission 177995) | Root nodule microbial communities from Medicago polymorpha collected in Santa Monica, California, United States - pink nodules | ecosystem: Host-associated > Plants > Roots > Nodule... | reverse complement strand
ATCTCACTACCCAAGGTGTTTACAATGTTTATCCCAACCCTAGAGACCCTCCCTACAAAGGTACTCAACTCTCAAGTTCCCCCCTTTGTGAACCCTAGGCCTCTAGCTTCAGCTCTCCTTCAAAAAAAGCTGCAGAACCACTTAAATACTAGTCACAGCAGCCCAAAATCGCGTCACGATTTTGACCAACCGTGCCGCGATTTTCACTAGGTAACCGTTGTGAATAGTCCCTTTCAAGGGAAACTTGGTGAGGAAGTAGTTGAATCGTGTCACGATTTCCCAAATCGTGGCACGATTTTCCGTCTCAAAGTACTTTGCTCACTGCCTATCCAATCGTGTCACGGTGCCAGAAATCGTGACACGATTTTAGGTTTCCTGCAAATCCAATTTGAAGCCAATATACAGCACATTTGATTTTTGTGATTCTCTCTAATTAGGAGAACTTTCTTCATCTCAATAATAATCATAATGTTAAATTATTTTGCAGTTAAGATAATGGTTCCACCGATGCCCAAAAGAGGAAGAAGAAATAATAATGAAGATATGATTAGTGAATTATCTGATTGCATTAACATTCATATTCTATCTTATTTGGATGCCAAAATCGCCGTTCAAACCTGTGTTTTATCTAAGAGATGGGAATATCTTTGGAAAAAAATTCCATCACTTACATTGGATTCAACTCAATTTTCCACTTCATATAAGTTATCCACATTCCTTTCTAGGTTTTCCGATCTTCGTGATGATTCAATTGCACTACGCACTCTTGATTTTAAGCTTGTTACTCGTAGTAACGAGGACTGCCAATCAATCCTGTCTTCAATGCCCTCGTTTCAAACACTAACGTCACTTAAGCTTGCTGTTAATGTACGCCCTTGGGATTCTCTCAAAGCATTTTTTTCGGACTATCTGAAATTTCCAGCATTGGTTAATTTGGAACTGACTAATTTGATGTTTAGAGATAGTGAAAATGTCGGTTATGTTGAGCCTTTTTCGGTCTTCAAAAAGTTGAATAGTTTGATCCTCCGTGGTTGTGCTGCAAAGAATAATGCAAAGATCCTTATATCAAGTTTGTCGCTTATCAATTTAACTATCAATAATAATCTTCCCGGATGCTACCTTGAACTATCTGCTCCACGTCTTTGTTCCATTACTTTAACCGGTACTCCTGTTGCGATACTATGCGAGAGGAGTCTTGCATTTGTTAAAGAACTAAATTTTGATACAAATATATCTCCTGTGCGTCGTTCATCGGGGACTCTATTAAACTTGCTTCAACAATTTCCTAACATAGAATCATTGACAGTCTCAGCATGTGCTCTTAAGGTACTTCAACTTTTCAATATTTTGACATTTTCTTCTTAAGATGCTTTTTGTCTCTAAAGTTTGTCAAAAAATCAATTGACTTGCATTTATCTTTCTCACCCCATATTGCTTAGGTTGTCTCCCTTAATCCTGATTGGTGGAAGCATAAGTTACTTTGCCTGCATCACTTAAAGAAACTAAAAGTGAAAATAGAACCATCTATTTCCTTTCCTACTGGAATTGTTGACATCTTGCTGTAAAACTAGCCGTCGGTAGAAGTTGACATGATAGATGCGAGACGTCACTGAAACTTATGCAGGTGCCAGGTAGTTATTTAAAAGATTTGTAGTCTTTGTTCTTGTTGAAAAGTTCATCCCAACTGATTATTATTATGTTTAGTTTGATCATGTGATTTGCCTAGGTGATAAGTCGTCCGTGACAGTTTATGAAGATTAAGGGAATTACCTAAGATGTATTTTGAGCCCGTTTGGATTGACTTATTTTTGAGCTTATGCAAATAAACAAGCTATTATGTATTATTCATAAGCTTGTCAAGGTAGGTTATGAGAAAACATCCTATGAAGATACAATATTCGTTAGTGAGATCTTATGAATCAACATAAAAGTTTATTTATTGGCATAAGTTTATTTTCGTAAGCTCAAAACTATGTCAATCCAAACGGGCTCTTAGTTTCTTCACGCCTAGGCCAATAATTTCTCTATTTGCTTGAGATATTTTCCTCTTCATATTTTTTTCTACTGAAATCACAAATGAAATTCTTACGTTCATTTCACTCAAATATGTCTTCCCTGTATTGTAAAGTCTATAAAAGACTTGTTAGCTGAGTGATGGCTTAATACCTCATTTAACAATTCTTTGATGATTAGCTTTTACCATTTCAAAGCCTGATATGGTCCACCCATAGTCCAAATTTTAAAAATCTCCGTTTAAGTGTTTATGTGTTATCAATGTATCTTGAATGACAGTTACGACGTGCTGCAGGTGTTGAAATATGCAGAAGAGTAACTCTATTGGTTTTGGGCCTACCTGAAGTTGCAACACTGCAGGAGCTAAATGAAGAAAGGATTTAGCAGTTGATTAGCGACTAGTTGGCGTTATTGATTTGCCCGGCTATGTTAGTTCTTTTCATTTTCAAATAGATTTAGTTTGGTCTAATCAATTTTTAGTACTTAAATCAATGGAGTGTGGTATGCATGTTCTTTTTTCCTTTGTACCTTTTTAAACTTTACAAGTTACAAATTTAGTTTATACAGTGACCAAAGTCTGCATTTTTAATACATATAAAATTCAATCATAATAAGAAGGTTGTAAAATGCACATAAAGCTGTATTTTATCTCATAGCTTTCCCCCACCAAGTGTTTACATGAGAAACAATAAGAATAAGTGTACAATATTTAAAGAAAAAATAAAGCATGACCTAAACTTAACATGTTTGTTCTTTATTCTTTTTTTCATGTCACAGTTCTTGCGTTCTAAAGTTAATTTGTTTATCAATTAACTCTAGGATCCCTAAATCTCCGGGTAAATGCACATTTTGTGCATCAACTTCCATGGCTATGTTGAGATTGAAAGACAAGCTTAATGTTTTCTCCTCCGACGTATCAACATCGTCTTTCCCTATGTTTTCAGAATATGCAGAAGTTTTTTCAGAACTGAAAATGACAATAGCATATCCTTGAGTGGTACAGATTCAGCACAAGGAAGTGTTATACTTCCACTTTCAATTGTTTTCCTGATACCCTTTTGAGTAAAGTAATCAACTTGCTCAAAATCATCCATGAAGAACACCCTATGAGGTTTCTCATTCACTGCTTCCCCAAACCTCTGCAAATAACTACTACCAAACTTATCTCTTGGCCTTTTCTTTTTCGATTCCTCATTTCCCTTGCAGGAGAAACAACTTATACTAATGGTGACAAAGTTACTACTGTAAGAGCCAAAAACAACTTTAGCTCTTTTGACATCAATTCTTTAGTTTGAGAAAAAACACCAAGAAATAACATCCAAGTTTCTTGTTTACCATCTCTCTTCATCAGGTGTTTCTCTTTCTCTCCTCCTTTTCTCATTCCTGACCTGCAAAGAAGGACAGTGCTGCAATCTCCTTAGTTACTTCATTTTGGTTTGGAACCTTTTTCTCTAATGCATCACAAAGAATCTTCATATTCTCATCGTTGAATTCATCGAACATTTGAGAGTTGTAACCATGTTGGCAAATTCATCTTCAAAATATTCTTCCTTGAATTTCATCTTGCTTCTCTCTTGAGCTTGAAAATTACTGAAACAATGTAAACCAGTTAATAGAGATAATAACATTGCTGAAAAAGACATGCATTCAACAACAACAGTAAAAAAATAATAACACAGGCATCAAAAGCAAAATATAGAAATATACCTATCAAGACTTAAAGTAAGGCTCAAGCTACCAGCACAAGTTGTGATAAAGGGGTGAAGTTCCCGAATAGTTTCAACAGAAGGATGAAACGTTTTACATTTCATGTAATGTTTAAAAGTTGCAATCCCCAAAAGCCACAATTTACCATTCTCCTCATTTTCACTAATCAATTTTATAATCTCCACAACCACGTGCACCACATAACAATGGTAGCTTGTTCTTCGTTCAATATAATTTGTCCAAGACTCAAACAACCATTTCAAATCACCCAAGTATAAAATAAACCCTCTTTCCACATAGCTAATATTATTAAAGCAAACAAGAGGTACACTGACAAAATTTGTCCTTAACTCTCCTTCAACATTTCCTCTCTCCAACCTTTGCCTCACTCTCCTAGCTACTTCCTCAACATTTGCAACACTATCACCAACAATAACTGTGTTTCTTCTATTTCTCACAAGTTGATTCAAAACATTACTTGCGTCATCTACATCGTCAATAACATGGTCTATAGAACCACTAAGTTGATCAAAAGATCTAGATGAGAACACATTGTTACCACCATGAACTTGAGGCTTATAAATGCCTGTTCAACCTTGGTTTTAACAAGTGTACTCGAGAAACCAGCTTCTCTCATAACTCTACAAGGGTCATCAAGAATAGAGATTATTAACTGCTCAACCTCAATCCTCAAGGCTAAAATAGATTGTTGTTGGTTCTTAATATAATTAGCACGACGTTGGTGACCCTGAGCACGTTTGAAGGCTGCAACTAAGGAATTGGAAAGTGAAGGAGATGAATATTGAGGACCACCCAAAAGAGGACTTGGTATTGTGGATGATGGAAAACGGTTAAGGGAAACGTTGAAACATATCTCTAGTGCTTTGAATTGGAGGGGATGAGAATGGCATTGAAGACAAGCTTCGTAGAGAAGGGTAGTGGGATTTGAAAGCATGACGGTAGCAAGATGAAGAGGAATCACACGTGAATGACCTCTACTTGTTGCTAGATTAACAGCTTGTTTAACGAGTATCGCAGCCTCGTGTGTCAGAGCCTGCAACTGTGTGCTGCATATTCTTAATCTCATATTTCCACTTAACTAAAGTATTTAGGTTCAATGAAGTTTATTTGGAATGAAACTTGAAAGTTAATAATTTGCAGTTAGTTAAATATAAGCTATATAATTAGGCTACTAGTACTAGCTATAGCTTGAGGAAGATATATGTGCTACTAAGACCAATATAGATATGATTTTAATTTTGTGCCTTTCTTGTAAGTGAGGGAATTTGCTTGTGAAAGTGCATTGCATGTGATGCACTTTTTGCTTTCTCTTTTTCTGATATATGTAAAGTTATGTGGATTATCAAAAGCTGCTTGTGTTGAATCTTGTTGAACCATAAAAAATGTTGTAAAGCTCAAAACTTGATGATGGAAATACAAAAGAAAAAGAAACAGTAGAAAAAAGAGTAGAGTCTGCTGCCAATAACGAGGTAATGAGGAAAAAATAGGAGAGGAAGGGCTGTCTGTTTGAATGGACAATGGTTGCCTTTTCTTTTTGTCTAATCTCGAGAAATCAATGAATGATTGATGGAATAGTCTTTGAATGATTGATCGAATAATGTTCCACTAAATCAAATAAAAAAGTGAGGTTTATATGAAACCAATATTCTTCAAATATGTCTATCTTCTAGTTCATTACAAAAGTTGGCTTTATGAAAACAACACAAATTTACCTAAACAAAATAATGAGCAAAAATGGAGTACAATGAGTACCGCATAGCATACCAGTACCCGATACGTATATGACGCAGTACGGAAGCGAGGCTAGCAAGCGCTAAACCTAGATAGAAAGAACAAGTTCGCAAGCGACAAACTTGTGAAAATAGGGTTCCAGAATACACCAGAATTGAGAGAAAATCTCGAATAATTTTATTGAATAAAAAAATGTGTCTCTTTGCCTGCATAAGTTCTGCTTATATAGTGAAAAAAATAACAAACCCGTGGGCCGAAATAAAATAAAACGAAATAATAATAGAAAGATCTAGAAAATTACTAAGATTTGACTAAAATAAAAAAAAGGCTTAAATATTGCACTCGTCCCTGCAAATATGCCTCGTTTAAGTTTTGGTCCCTGTAACAAAAAAATTTGTTTTTGGTCCCTACAAAATTTTTTGTTTTTTAAAATAGTCCCTGACCCCATTTTTGTGATGATTTGTATACGTGACACATGATGACTGGACCTATTTTGTAGTTTTTGTTCCCTGCAAAATATTTTGTTTTTTAAACAGGTCCCTGCAAAAAAATTTGTTTCTGAAAATAGTCCCTGGAGGGACTATTTTAAAAACAAAAAATTTTGCAGGGACCAAAAACAAATTTTTTTTTTTACAGGGACCAAAACTTAAACGAGGTATATTTGCAGGGACGAGTGCAATATTTAAGCCTAAAAAAAACTATAAAATTACTAATAAAACCCAATATGTTTTGTTACGTGTTCCATATCTAAAGCAATAATAGCGAGCTTCGATCGGACATGGGGCTTCACTGTTTTTGTAACTTTTACTAACATTCACTGGAACACCTTGAAAAGAGCTGTGAACCGTATTTTGGTAAATCTGGAGGAGCATTGGGAGTAATAACTTTGACTATTTGATGTCAATTTGAGACTAACCATTCACACTTGAACTTCAACGTCCACTCATGTCAGATCAGATATGCTCTAAGAATTACATTGCTTCCTCCAGAATGATACTTGAGGCATTGAGGCCAATGCTAAACCGTATTTATGGTGTATTTGACGATTTGGGTAAAGAGGAGTAAAAACAGCTGCATTGGAAGGATCTGCAATTGGAAAGAGACAAAATGGTAGAGGAAGAAGATAAACTTTTGGATTATAGAAACTGAGACCATATTATGATTAATTAAAACTAGAAATTTTACTAAACAAGAGATAGCCGATAGCTATTTATACATAGTTTAATATTAGTTATAACAAATTAACTTTTAAACTAGAATATAACATCAAAACTAATAACTAAATAGTCTAACTAACGATAACTGCACCGCCATATTATCACTGATAATTATCTTATGCATTTAGTGATTTGCTAACATTAACCATTGTTATGTAACTAAATAGTCTAACTAATAAGTAGAAATTTCGTTCATCGATGTGGTCGATGATTGGAGCTGTAACTCAGTTCTAGACACAAAGTCTGTGAATGAAGTACAAGAAACCGATACATAAACTCCAGTTGGCTGCGTTCCCGGTAATTCCATCAAAGGTTCATTTGGATTCAAAAAAATGTGCACAACTTTCCTCATCTTTGGCCTAAACAACGAATCTGGATGCAAGCATGCCAATCCAACCATCAAACCCCTTTTTGCTTCTTCCACATCAAAAGAATTTTTCAGTTGTTGATCAACACACTCAAGTATTTGATTTTGAGCATGCAAATTCCATACATAATCAACTAAACTGCTATCTTCCATTACCCTTTTTGACCTTTTACCACAAATGACTTCAAGTATAACCATGCCAAAGCTATATACATCTGATTCAGGTGTAGCTTTTCCTGTGAATCCTATTTCAGGTGCTAAATAACCTGGAGTTCCAGCTAAATTTGTAGTTACTGAGTCCTCATTTTTTAGTAACCTTGCGAGTCCGAAATCGCCTAAATGAGCATTGTAATTAGAATCAAGCATTACATTGTTAGGTTTGACATCTCTATGAACAACAGGATTTCCACACTCTTCATGAAGGTAGAGCAATGCTGATGCCAATCCTGTTAATATCTTGTACCTTGTTTGCCAATCTAGAAAGTCCTTGCCTATGAAGTGATCAAGGCTTCCATTTTGCATGTAATCATAAACTAAGAGGAGATTCTTGCCTTCCTTGCACCAACCTTGGAGCTGCACCAAGTTTTTGTGCCGAAGACGACCGATGGTACATATTTCGGCTAAGAACTCTCTTTCACCTGTTTAGACAATCCAAACAAAATGGTTAATAACAGAAGAAAAGCAAAAACAATGAAGAAGTCTTGTGGAGTTTAAGGAAGATATCACAAATAAGGAACACGTGGATTTCCACACTCTTCATGATTAGGTATATTGGTGTTGATTCACGGTGGTGCAATGATTGATATCAGTTCTATTTAGGTCAAATATATAGGCGACGTACGACTTGTGATATTTCCCAATATACACAGGTTTAGTTGTATTCAAATTCCAAAATATTTTCATGTCATAATTTTTTACCAGTTACCAGAACATACCTTGCTTAGAGGTTGCTGAAATTTTCTTTACTGCTATGGTTTTTCCATTTTCCAACATAAAGCCTTTATAAACACTTCCAAATCCACCTCTTCCCACAAGATTTTCTTTACTGAACTTACAAGTTGCTTTCGACAGTTCCTTGTAGCCGAACATCTTAGGCGCATCTGCAGCCGTCCTCGATAAGCTCTCGATGTCTTCTTTTCGATCACCCTTTTCTTTTCTTTTATTCCAAGCTTCCCAAGAAACAGAAAGTAAACTAACAAACACAAGAACTGATAAAACAGTTGTCAATATGATCTTGTATTTTCCAACTTTACTGTGTTTAACAGAAAGAACAGGCAATGGCACTGATGTGAATAACCAATTTAGGATTTGATGACTTTGAGGAAAAGCTTCACCAGTTGAGGCTGTGAAACCAACATAAACTGAGCTTGGAATTATATCAGGTAAGTGAATTGAATGGTTTAGAACACTCTTTAATTGGCTATTTGAGTATCCTATCGAAACAAAAATCATTTTAGTCCATCCATTATAGTCAACTTTAACCATAATATCTCTTCCACTTTTGAGGTCAACATTAGTGCTATTGAGACTGCGAAAAGCAACTGGATTTGTGATGCTTGTTGTGACTATGCCAATGTGATTTCCATCTGGATCAAATTCATTCATGTATGTGTCTAACTCCACACCAATTTGTTGAAAAACCCCACCTGCACAACAATACTTTTAGTTTAGATATTATTTTCCGATGCAAACTTGGTAAACTAAAGTGTCAGAGTTTTATATGTTTGTACTTTGTAGCACCGACACTTTAAATTGAAGGAGTGTTAAGTGTCCAATACGTGTCGGTATTCAACACTGTAGTTACAATCAATTACTTCTATTTTTGAAGTTATTACTGATGTCTATGTGTCAATGTCGTGTACTCTATAGGTCAATACAACCTTATGAGCGGTATGCATCTTGCGAAGTAATTTAAACAAAGACAATGGAATTATTACAAATTTTTCCTAGTGTTTCAGTCATGAAAGCTGTCACCGTTAGTTAGATTCTTGTTGAAATATAAAAATGGGTTAAATATGTTTTTGATCCCTATAAATATACCAACTTTTCGTTTTAGTCCCTCTAAAATTTTGCTTTGACTTTTAGTCCCTATGAAATTGTCAATTGTATTTAGAAGGACTAAAACGAAAAGTTGGTATATTTCCACAGTTAAGTTTACCTTGAGTAGACCTATCAAACATGCCAAGATAAGAACCATAGCTACCATTAGGTGAAGGCCTATTATCTTGTGCAAATACAAGTGCAATTCCATCACCGGAGCTGGTTGAGTTTTTTACGAACGGAGTGATCCTAATAGTGAAGGTGGTAGTTATAATTGCTGGCCAAGCATGCACCGGATGCGGATACAAAACCCTACCTACTTTGTTGTCTGTGTTAGATGTTCCAAACATTGAACCTGAATTGTTGTTTTGTTGTGTCTCTGGCTCTGGTGTGAGACTTATATAACCATTTCCTGAAGTCGCTGATCCCATACAAAGTAATTCACCATTGTTGCAACTTTCAGGGCTAAAAGACATAAAGGAGAATGTAGTTGGACTAATTACAGTGCTTGTTGTTGCTGTTAAAGTTTTGATCAGCAAGGTAAAGAGAAATAAAAATATGAACATGATTGTGGTAAAGGGCTTGGAACAAAACATCTTAGTTTTAATCCTCTTTTTTTGTTCTTTTTTAGTGTGCTTAGATGTTTATATAGAGGTGATTATTATATAAGTTTGTGTTTTGAATGTTGTTTTGTTGTATTATGTATTTTATTTAGTTTGATGTTACTTTTGATTTGGGAATCAAATATATGCTAATTGTTGAATTATTAGATTAGATATGTGTATGTGGCGTTTCAATATGGGACAAATTTGAGAATGGACAAGGAGTATTGGTGCTCTTTTGGAATATGCATCAATTTGTCTTATAATGAATGTTTGACCCTTAAATTCTTATCTAACCAAAGTAGAATACACACACAAAATTGTTGATATTTTTAAAAAAGTAGAAGAAAAAAAAAATCATATAACTTGTAACCTAAAAAAATCATGTTTGCTACCCTTATTATTTTGGATTGATTACTGTGGAGATTCTTGAATTATTTGAAGTTTTTTAAATAAGTTACTGAAATATAATATTTGTAATTGAATTTTTAAACTTGTTCACAATTTCTTTTCAAAAAGTCTAGTGGCAAAACTCAAACATACTTTAGTGTGGAGGAGATATGTATTGAGGGTTTGAATCCGCACTTTAATATATCAAACATTTATGCATACTTTTCAACAACTCAACTATTTTTTCTTCTAAATGTCAATATATACTACCCATTAAAAAAAATATTAATCATGGATAATTATGCTCTTAAGTGTAAAGTAATATAATAAATTGGGTGAGTGTAAAGTAATATAATAAATTGGGTGAGATGCATTTATATCACCCATATAGGTGGCATGGATGTGGATGCTCTTTGATGATTATACAAACTCATACACAAAGCAAGTTATGTAATTCATCATTGGTTCTACTCATCCCAATGCAATTTTAGGATTGCTTGTCTCCCATGGAAAACTGTGTTGGTTTGCTTTAAATTTGACATTTTCATCTACCAAGATAGTTAAAACTAAGCCAATCAAGCTTGTAAGCATCTATCTACATTTGTAAGCAATAATTCTTTATTGTGTAAGCATTGAACTCATTTTCAGCTTAAGTCGATTTGTTTAGCATCTAGAACATGGAATGCATCTACTATTTCAAGGCAAGATCAGATCATGATTTGCTAGATTCAAAGAATGATGATGGGCACATGATTCTTGCAGAAGTATAAGCCTGGACAGCTAAGAAAGGAGAAAAAGGAAAGAAAAAAAATGGGAAAGAAACAAAAAAGTAAATAATTATCTAATGACCAAGAATCATTATTTCAAAGAGATAATTGAATGACCAAAATGTAGCACTGCATCGATATCATAAATAGTGAGTCTTAATTGTTCCATTCCATTAAGAACAAAAGGACTAATTAGACTTTATTGGAATTTCTGAAATCCAAATTATGTACAACCCAACAACAGTTTTGATCATTGGTGCAAAAGAAAAAACGGCATTAATATCAATATCACATTGTTGCATGTTCTTAAATTATGTTAAGCACCATAGTGTAAGCTACACCACCAATAACCCGAACGGATAAGCTGATATGTTTGAGTAGGTTCTACATCTTTGACCGACTGCGGCTCAAGCTAGCTTCAATTGAACCATGCGGCTCATCCGTTGGTAAATACACATCGTCATCAAACTGCATAAGAATCAGTAGCATTTATAAGCTTTATTGATGTCACGGTATTAATAGAAACCTATATTTTTGCAGTAACTGTTAAAACATTACAAATTCAAGAAAAGGTGGTGTTGTGGTTGAATGAAAACCTAATGGGTTTAATCAACTTCTGCTAGCTTTTCAGGGAAAAGATTCAATACCTTCACAAACTGACCATTCTTGTTCGAGAGATTGACTGGTATGAAATGAATATTTGGCATCTTTAGTTGAATAGAAGCTATGTCAGGAAATCTGAATCATATCATTTAACTGTCAGTCGAAACATGATTATAGCATATGCACTAAATTTGTAGCACTTAGAGAACAACAGAATTTAGAACAAGATTAGGATCCATTTAAACATGGATATCATATCTTATAAATACTGATAGAATACTTTGTAATTATCTTATTTATTGCTCTTAAACTTGCATTAAGTGTCTCCGTGGTGAAGTTGAAACACACGGTTTCACCATATCCTTTCTATTTTCCTCTCTCCTTCATCAGAGACAATAGAGAGGTAGATATATTTCGGTAGGCACACAGAGAGGGTAGGATTGAGACAAACCTGTTTAGTGCCGCCTTCGCCATCTGGTAGAGGGTGGCTTGAACAGATGGGCTATAGACCCCTTCCTTTGGAGAACCAAAAAAAGTATCAAGCAAAACTCTTTTCACATTCAGGTACTTTTCTGTAAAATAAAGCGGCTTCTTGGGGACGCTATATAACGATTCATATGAATACCTACACAACCACATTCCATTTAGAAGAATGAATTCTATTTCCTAGTTAAAGAGAACACATGTACAATGATTTCCTTAGTTGGAGGATGTGGTATAAATTTCCACCAAATAATGAATGAAAAGAAAAATTTCTAGAAATTGTTATGAATTTCATCAATAATTAAGCCTCTAGAATCAACCTCTGAAAGATTGAGGAGTCTATTTCAAATTTTGTGACTTTTCTAAAAACATTACAGGAAGGCAACTTAGTTCTTACTTCTTGTTCATTAAAATTTGCCAAGTATGTGTTTAGTTATGCGTTGACAAAAATTGATTTTAATGAACTGATTTTGGCTAAAAGTCACTTGAATATAAAGTGATTTACGTTTGGATACATTCATGTAAAAGTGGGTTGAATAATAAATCTGAGGCTAAAAATCAATTGTAGAAGCAAAAACTCCTAATTCTGTTTTCAAGTTAAAATCAATTCTACTCGAGAAAATCCAAACATGTCAAAATCAATTCTTCACATCTGGAATTACTTTTGTCTCCTCCAAAAGTGGAAACAAACATATGTTTGGTTCTACGGTGACAAAAATTGGTTTTTGAATGAATTGGTTTTGTAAAATTGATTTTATATAAAAGTGAGTTGAATGTAAAATGGTTTATGTTTAGATAAATTTATATAAAAGTGAGTTGAACAGTAAATTTTAATGTAAAAATCACATTTAGACTCAAAAGCATCAAATCCTAGCTTCAAGTTAAAATTAAATCTGCAGGGACAAAATTAACTCTACTCGAGAGAGCAACCAAACATGGCAAAATTTTACACCTTTAGAATCAATTCCGGCTACTATAAACATTGAACCAAATATAGGCTAAGACTTGGAACAGAATAAAGAAATTACCTCCATAGTGCAGTTACTTCTGTTGCCAGCATCCTCTCGCGTGTATCAGGAAGTATGGTATACTTGTCCCTTACAAAACCTTCAAAACCAGACTGCACGCAAATCACAACAAATCCAATAGAAAATCAGCTTGTATTTTCTTAGCTTGCGCAAACTCTCTGAAACTGTATAATATGATACTGAATATATAACTATTACTCGGTGTCTATCATTTACAGCCAAGGAAGAAATTTTAAACACTGAAAAGTAAAAGAAAAAAAATGATGTACAGAAGCACGGCTGGGAAAACTACATGAGAATTAAAAAAGAAGTTTGTATTCTATATTACAAGCTTACTTTGGTTGTCTTCAACACTGACAATCCTTCAATACCAGAAGTCAATTGTAGTGCACCAGACTTTTTTACTATTGCCTCTGTTGTATGCTTCTCGGATCCAAGTTTGAAACCTTACAAAAAATAAAATCAAACAACTTAAGGTTGGAAAAGAAACAAACAGCAGTTTATATTTATAACTGAAAATTTCAAACATATTGTTTTTTTAACCAATGATACTTAAATAAAGAATAAACTGAAAAATAGTAAACTCTAATCAATAGTTCCAATATTATACACAAGTTTTGGACCAAATAATAGATGAAGTAAACTATCACCAAAATACTTCAAATTTTATAACGAAAGATAGAAACTTCAACTGTCACAAAAAGTAAATACAAAAGCTAACAAAGAACCCCTAAACAGAATGCAATATATACACACGCCTTCTGAAACAAGCATTATTGCAGTGTATAATAATTTTACTAACCATGGTCATGAGGTTGACCATCTACATTAACACGCTCCCACGGTTTCTCCACAATTTTTACAATAGCAGTGGTAACCTTCAAAAAAACCAAGTAGGAATTTCATTTTGTTCTACTAAGGTAATGAATGTAAAAAATAAATTAAAAGAAAAACATAGTGTAAGATAACTAAAAAAGGAACAAAAAATATGAAAAATCTCTATAATGAGGAATTAAATTCTACGTCACCAACCTGGCTGTAAAATGATGTGAAATGTTTGGCAAGTAGAATGGCAAAGTCCTCCACAGAAAGTATTTCCGAACATTCTTTTGCTTTTGCATACACCTAATTACACATTAGTTAAAAATTCAAAACTGATGTTAACATGTGTGATGGAGAATGAAAATGGTCTAGCAGTAGATTACATATTACATCAACATACATTATTTCTTCTAACCACATGCAAACATTTCCAGTTTTGTATAAATTCATTTTAACATAAACATATCCTAGAACAAGAAACTATTATCAAAGTTGCGTGTGTGATTTAACCTTAAAATTTCAAACTTAGTCAAATTTGACTTAGATACCATGACAATGTCATATACTACTACTTTCCTTATTCTAAAAGACTATCTGAAAAAGAAAAAAAAAATTCAATATTCTAAAAGACTATTTATATTTGGATTGGATTGGCTTATTTGAGCTTATCTACTGTCATAAACACTTTTGACACTATTTAGAACAACTTATGAAAACAACTTATGACATGTTTTTAAACAGTTTTCATCTTATTTGATCTCCATGAAAGCTTATGAAGACAACTTACAGATTAAACGAAAGCAGATTGACTTTATCTTATCTTGTGTTATAGAAATAGCTTATTTAAGCTATAAGCTGCAAAATAATTTGGTTATCCAAACAGGGCCTATATAAGAATGATATGACTTATATTATATGTTTCTAAAAAATAATTAAGATTTTTAATTCTAATAACTTAAACTGTAAGAACATTTATATTTACATATTACTTCATAGCCTTGCTTGAAATCCCAAGATTTTTTAATTACAAAAAGCATTTTAAAATATGAATTCAGTACATCTCCTAAAAAGCATCAACATCACACATCTAAAATCCGTTTGGATTGACTTATTTTTGAGTGTATGCATAACAGCTTATGCAAATAAATAAGCTTTTATGTATTATTCATATGCTTGTCAAGATAGTTCGTGACAAAACAGCTTATGAACACACAATTTTCGTTAGTGAGAACTTATGAATTAAGCTAAAAAAAGTAACTTATGAATTAAGCTAAAAAAAAGTATATTCATTTATTCAAATTGATAGAAAACATAGAAAATGACACAAATTCAACATCGCTAAGAATAAAAAGGATGAATTTGCAAACAAAATTGATGATCATTATGAAGTGAAGTACCTTTAAAGATCCAAAAAAAGCCACAAACTCAACAAACACAAATCAGCTCACAGATTCAAATTCAAACTAGAAAATCAAAATCATGAAAATAAAAAAAAATAAAAAAAGGGGGGGTGAGTTAGTAAATTACGGTGTTCTTCATGGTATCAGTAGCAACAATATCAGAATTATCATCACGAACATAAGAATTAACGCAATCTGAAAGAAGATTGATACTAACGCGCCATTCAACAACAAAGTGTTGTTTACCATCTTTACTCTTCCATACACGAGCAACTCTTACTCTCTCTTTCCCATGTCTCTGTTCGAATTCGAATCCTTCCACGTTCTTCGCCATCGATCGTGCTTTTACTTTTTTCTTTCTGTTTCCTTTTTTTGGGTTGAGAATGGTTAAGTTTTTTACGTCGTTCTATTTATATCTAAATGAATATGATGTTGTTAAAATACTTTAGAGTTAGGGGGATAAGGACAGTTCAGTATTTTATGCCCGCTGGTTTTACTCCAATTTCTGTGTGCGACTTGTGCCATATTTTTATCGGAAATGATACTTTTACATCCATTTTTTAACAAATTTTTAACAACTCACATTATGTTTTTATTCTTTCTATTATTTTTGACCAATCATAGAAGAGAATTATAAAAAGTTGTCATGAAAGTTGTAAGAAAGAGATGTACAAATATCACTACTCTATCTTTATTGGCTAGAATTCACTTTTTTTTAAAGTGAATAAGTGCAATGTTCGGGATTCCAACCCCGACCACTATATATAATAATGCATATTCTTGTCAACTGAACTATGTTCACGGGGACTTACTTGTAACATCATTGTCCCAACAAATTGAGTATTTTTGTAAAAAAAAAAAATTGAGTATTTTTGAATTGACCTATTTTTTAACCTACGAAAACAGTTTACGTAAATAAATAAGTTTTATATTAACTTTTTTTGAAAAAAAAAATTTACTAACTTTTTTTAAAGAAAGTTTTATATTAACTTATAAGTTTCTAGTTACCTTAAAAAAAGTTCTTAGTTACGAAAATTATATTCTTATAAAAAAAAATTAATAAATTATTTTGACAAATTTATGAAAGATAAATAAAAACTTATTTGTTTGTATAAACTAAAAAATAAGTCAATCCAAACGAGATGTTAATGGTGTTTGAATTGATTTATTTGAGTCTATCTACTAATATAAGTTTTGTGAGGTTGTTTGAAAAAATTAAGAAATCAGCTTGACAATTTTCATTAACTTTTTCAATTTATTTTCATAAGTTATTCAATATAGCTTATTAAAATAATTAAAACTTATATGTAAACATTATTTTATTCTTTTCATTATTATTATTATTATTATTATTATTATTAATTGTTATCATTAATATTATTTTTAGTCACTTTTAGATAGAACAGTGCTACTTGGTATTTTTTTTTTATGATTATTTCAGGAAATAATTAATGGATTAGTTTACTACAAACCATAGTTTTGAAAACCGGACCGGCTCGGTCGGTTGGACCGGTCCGACCGGGAACCGGTGGGGTGACCGGTTTGAGTCAACTAGCGGATCGGCCATGCATTCGAACCGGTATGAACCGGTGCGACTCGGTCTAAACCGGTGAACCGGAAGTGTTTGAAAACCGGACCGGTTTGATGTGCAGCATAATTTTAATTAAATAAATTTTTGTAAAAAATGGCATGGGTGGGTGTTGAACACGTGACATCTAGCCTACAGGAGAAACACCTTACCATTGCACCAATGAGAACCTTATGCACAGTAATTACTTCAAATAAATTATATATAATGAATATATCTTTGT
>Ga0228710_1006891_pt1 | contig 17003 bp, 6 predicted proteins | sample MedpolnodulmetaG_FD_177995 | JGI IMG/M metagenome (GOLD analysis project Ga0228710, IMG submission 177995) | Root nodule microbial communities from Medicago polymorpha collected in Santa Monica, California, United States - pink nodules | ecosystem: Host-associated > Plants > Roots > Nodule... | reverse complement strand
TAGAAATCTATATTTTTTTTTTTTTTTTCACGTCTTATTTTATCTAAGATGTTTGAGAGGTTACGTGTTACCGGAGAAACCTAATAGACATATGTACAGGTCCGACCTATTTACTTAAATATATGGATGTAAAATATGTTTAAATCATATGTTTTTTAAATGTTTAACGTCATGATTTTTTATCCATGTGAGTACCTTTCAAATTTATTTATTTAAATTGGTCGGACTCGTACTTAGACCTATTTGATTAATTATAGACCGACTTTTTTTTATATATATATATATATATATATATATATATATATATATATATATATAAATTGATGTAGAGTATTGTTAAATCACATAAAAAATTAGCAAATGTGAATCAAAAGTCATGACGAATGAAAAATATTTGGAGGAACAAAACTGTAGAAATTTTTTATAGGGACTAAAAATAAAATTTAAGATATTTATAAAGACTAAAAACTTATTTGACCATTAAAAATTATGATTTGACATTAAATGATTGAATTTTGGACATCACATCCAAAAAACACTAAAGTAGCGGAAATAAAATAGATTTGCATCGATACATCTGCACAATGGTAAAATTAAAATGATTTAAAATAAATAAAATTTTGTAACTGTTTTTATGGAAATATCATATGTGTGTTTTTTTTTGGAAGAATCCAAACTAATGTGATATGTGTACTTTTCACGTAATATGGAATAATTATTAACGTGTGAAAATTTGATTAATTCAATTTATCAAACCAAATTTTATTGGAAATTTAAATAATAACAAAATTGGAGAGACATAAACCTAAACTATGAAAAATAAAATTAAAGAAAATGAAAGTGAGGCAACCAAAACAGTTGACAAAAGAACTTTGAGTTATCCCTGCGACCTTAACTTAGTTGGTAAGGACAATGCATAACATATGGAAGGTCTGGGGTTCAAACCCTTACCACCACAAAAAAAAAACTCTGAGCTCATAAAATGACGAATAAGTTTCTATCATTACAACAAAAAAATGCTCTCAACATACTCTTTATTAGTAGGGTTAAATAAGCAAATGGTCCCCTATATATACCAACATTTAATTTTATTCCCCCGAAAATATTCCTTAGGCTAAAACATTCATATTAAATTCGTGTTTTGCTAAAAATTTTAATTCTTTTTTGAAAATATTTTCATAATTTTCTACCCGTTTCTGGAAAATTTCATTAAAAAATATGAAGGTTAGATATGAGTTGATTAAAAAATATTGACTAATTTCATGGATGAAAAATTTTTGGGGACCAAAAGTCTAAGAAATATTTTCAGGAAACTAAAATTAAATGTTAGTATATTTAGGGGGACGATTTGCTTATTTAACCCTTGTTATTATGACTTGCATGGCTGTGTCAAAATCAACTCTAACAGCGAGGTCAAAAACATTGGCATCACAAGTCACAACTGCTTGTGGGGTGACCTTTGCCAGGGATGCTTCAAGTAAACTTCTTTAGGGATTTTTGGCTAATCTGGGAACTTGTTCCGTGATTCAAGCATAGCTTTGAAGGATTTTCCTTGCGAGGGAACACACAATTTTCTGATTGAAATAGCATCTATAATGGCAATCAAATTGATTAACCACGGCTGCTTCCAACCAACTCTCACCCTTGTTTTACTCCATCTCCAAAATAATAAGTCATTTGAGTAAGCTTCCGGTGGCCAATATTCTTCACATTTCCAGGGATGCAAATGTTGCAGCAGAGTTACTGGCCAAGGATGGTTTTAATTGCAATAATGTTAATGTTGTTGACCTACCTCCTAGTTTTATTGTTAACTCTATTGTAAGAGATGCTAATTTGAATGGGTTTAATCTAGTTTTTTGGTGAGGGCTTTGCCCCCTACCATTCATAAAAGAAAAAAGTATTATGACTTGCATGATGATGATGATAAATATGTAATGCATGCTCACTTTTCTCGATTTTCATTTTTTTCTTTCTCACTTATCTTAACTGATTTGAGACAAGAGTCAAAAAAGTTGAAAGTTCCTGCTTCAAACTCGAATAAAGGGGAAAAAATATTGACGGAACAACTAAAAAAATTAATCGTTGTTTCAATTTTGAATAAGTACCTAAGTTATCATTTGTAAAAAAAAAACATTAATTTTGTGATAAAATAATTATATTTATTAAATCCATTTTTTTTGTAAATGAAGTATTGTTTGTGCGTAGCTATGGAGTCTGATTACTCGAATTAGAACATGAGACCTTAGTTAAGTTAGAAAGGACCTGCATCATCTAATCTAAACGCTCTTAGAAATTCACTTATTAATTTTATTGAACAAATTAAAAAATATCACCCACAAATTTCGTATTTCTTTTTTTTTTTTTTAAATAAAATAAGGCAAATGAATATTAGAATCAAGCATCTCATTATTTATTTTTTTGGTATCGCTTTTATTTAAAAGTATAGATATATTTTGGCACTCCATTCATTTTTTTAAAATGATTATTTCCACTCCATTTAATTGAAAATTACATAGATCCCACTAAATTTATAAGAGATGGAGTGGTTGTAAATACTCTTCACAGAAATTCCTACTCTGAATTTCAATAAGCAATAAATAAATAAATAACACTATCAAATGAAAAAATAAATAATTATTAACTGTTTGTAAAAAAAATCATTTTACAAAAAATATATATTTTAAAAGACTACCATTAATAAGTTATAAATGTAATTTATTTTTTGGTAGATATACATAATGATAATGATCACTTGAAAATTCACACACATGTGTTTAGTCTAACATTTTCAGCATGGTCAATTGTGTTATGACTTGTGATCCAAATATGATATATTTAATACTCATAAAAAGTATTATACATTTAATTAATTATATAATAAATAATAAGCTAAGAAAATGTACTCTCTTTCTTTGGCCAAGGGAAAATTTACTCTTTAATAAAAGCAAATACAAAAATTGTTTTTTTAACAATATATATTAATTTATTCAAAGACCTTACACATTCGTAGATTACTCATCTTGACTTATAAGCAAAAAGTTATGTATGTAGTCTATATCTAGTCAAAATATATATGCTTTTTTTTTGGAGGGGAAATACATATTCTTTTTTTTTATATTTAAGTCTGGAGTAGTATGCATTTATATATAAGTAATGCAGTTTCCATAAAAATTAGTTAATACAAAACTTAAATTTGTAAATTTTTTTACCAAATTCCTTGTAATAGTAATTTTAAATAGATTAAAGTAAGTTTTTTGTCCCTAAAAATTATCAAATTTCATTTTTTTGTCCTAAAAACATACATATTTGCGTTCATAAAATTGGTTGTACCGACATTTTCTCTTATATGCTAAAGAATTCTCCTAAGATCGAAACTCTTTTACATAAAATATCAGCAAAAAGGTACACGAGTTTCATCCATATCCAAAATTTTAGATCAAACATGTGTATTTTTAGCTTATATTTTATTATCAATGTAGTAATAACTTATAATTAAAAACTATTATTAATATGGGTTTTTTACAAGGTGACTTTTTCAGTATCATATCATTGACCAACTAATTAAGAATACAGGCATTTATCACTTGTGTTGTAGCATGTTTTTTATTGCAAAGTTTTTTTTTAGGACATTGCAAAGAAATTTCATTCAATCTATAAATAATTCGAACTTGAAAAGAAATTTTATTAATCGTGATTCACTTTTACTCCCGCATATTCTGGTATGTTTGGAAAAGCGTCAAGATGCTCTATTCACACATTTGACGAGAAGCTACTAACGGTGGAACTTTTATGTAGACACGCATTTAATGGGCGTGGAACACACAAGCAAACATATAAGTAAATGGGCCTATGGGCCTGAACAATCAACCCATAATGCGACAATTAAATTCTCTTAGCACCCAAACCTAGGGTCTAATTTTGCAACATGAAAAATCAATATTAATCTATAATAGCAATATGTAAATTAATGGATACATCAATTTGAGCTGTTTTTTTTTTTATAAAAAAAATTGTAAAAAAATACCTTTAAACAAACTCCTCTAAACTTTGATAAACTAAATCAAACTATTATTATATATGTATATTTAAGATAAGATTTTGAATTAGTCCATAAAAAAGTTAAATTAAAAATATAATGTTATATTGTTGTTCTCATTGAAAAATATAAACACGATTGTGGTTACAATTTTAAAGTCACAACTCAAACACGTCTATATTATTTCTAAAGCAAATAAATAATTAAATAATTCAAATAAAATCCAAAATCATACAAAAAAAATCATTCATAATTTACTCACGTTAACATAATTAAACACTTTTCTAGTTCATCTATATATTACAAGGAGATTGCATATATCTTTTCTTTTTAGGGAAGGAGATTGCATATATCTTGAAAGCCACCAGAAAACCATGGGCTCACCCCACAATCTCAAATTACCAAATTCTCTCTAAATTGGAAAGAAGATCGAGACAAATATTTGATGTAGATCAAATGGGACAAATCAAAGTACTTTTCCATTTTATGGATTTAATTTTCATATGGTTGTTTATTATTTACTCACGCTTAGCCCATGATAAACAACATCTTTCCACTCTCTTGTCAAAAAAATTAAAAAAATTCCACTCTCTCATTTCTAGTTTTACGTCACTTTAATCAACACATTTCCTTTTGCTTAATTTGTCTTTTTTTGCGCCTTGCTTGATTTATCCTCGTATTAAGCCTCGCATTTATCCTCGTATTGCTACCAACCACAAAAGGCATGATTTTTTGTTTCAATTATTACTCACTTTGTAGACATCCAAAATTACCAATTTACCATCTTTTCACTTAATCATTAAGTTAATTAGTGTATCACATCTAATACAGCCCAATATTATCCCCTAAAAAAAGCCCAATATTACAAAAGCACTGCCCCAATTAATAAGGCCTCTAATCACCTTTATTACCAATTGCCTTGGCTAATTAATTTATAAATACCCCATGAGTAGTTCTTATAGCATCCATAAGTGCTCGCAATGAAGTTGAGTTGCAATGGGTGTCGTGTGCTTCGCAAAGGTTGCAGTGATGATTGTATCATCAAGCCTTGCCTTGAGTGGATCAGTTGTCCTGAATCCCAAGGGCATGCCACTCTCTTCCTTGCCAAATTTTATGGCCGAACCGGTTTGCTCAATCTCCTCACCAATGCTACCAATCAAAATCAAAATCCCCAAGGTAGCTAGCTATGTTCACTATCATAATCTAACATTAAATTCATGAATAAATGATGGATGGGATGATTAATCAATTATTCCATCCATCATGGTTTTAAATTGTTGTAGTTGCCACTACACGACAAACTTTTTTAATGTAATAATAAATGTGACCAACTTAAGTTGATGCGGCCGCAATACCGTTATGGATCATAAATTAAACCTATGTCTCATTTATGTTCCATCTATTGTAAAATCTTTTTATAGATTCTACATCAAATTTGATTTTAGTTTTTAATATATGATGATTAATGTCTTTAATGTTGTCACAATTTTCAGCTGTGTTTAAATCATTGTTGTACGAGGCAGCTGGTAGATTGGTGAATCCCACATATGGGGCGCTTGGCTTATTTTGGACTGGGGATTGGAGTCGTTGTGAAGCTGCAGTTGAAGCTGTGCTGATTGGATCGAATATTAATGACAATTTTACAATGATTAATGGGCAAACATCGTCAGGTACACTCAATGCTGAAAATCATGTTATCCCAAAAACCTATGATATACGCCACGTGGCAAAAGGTACCAATGTGGACATCAAAGGGAAAACTCAATTCAAAAGAGTTGGGCAAGTTCTGAAGCCCAAGCCACGAGTTGGTTCAGTCGACTCGGCTACGATGTTGAAATCCCTTTTGAAGAATACCAACATGGAAATTGGGGAGACTTCATCAAGGGTTCAAACAGAGAAAATTAATGAAGCTGCTGAGAATCAAGTCAATTTGGAACTCACTCTTGGCTTTGATTGCCAATCAACCAAGGGCAAGAAAATATTAGATAAATGATTGATTTATTATATGTAATTCAGTTTCAATTGAGATGTACTTTTTTTATTAGACAGTGGAACAAATGATCAAGGACTTCATCCTTTTTAGTCATATATGCTGAGTTGTACTCCCTCCGTTACTTTTTAAGTGTTACATTTAAAATAAATTTTTGTTTCTTTTTACATGTCGTTTTCAAAGTTTAATACAACATTTATTATTGATTTTTCAAAAACACCCTTACAAAACGACATTAAAAAAGAAATGTGAACTTTCAAGTTTCAATATCAATATCAAAAACCAGTATCTTTTTTTTTTTTTACAAATAAAAAACCATTATCTTGTTAAGTAGAATCATAGAATGCAATCATCAAAAGTTCTTACAACAGATTCTTCCTTATTTCAATTCAAAAATGACAAAAGAATCTTCACTATAAGCATATAATAGATTTTTAGAGATTTGTTTTTTCTTTTTCTTCTAAATACAAAGTTTAGATACATTTAGTTTAAGATGATAATTTGAGACAGAGAAAATTTTAAGACACAAAGAGCATTTCAGAGGTGCTAATATATTGTTCATTAATAAAATTCTAATATTAATGAGATTTGTATTTGCATCCTTATAGGATTTTTTTTTTGTGTGGACCATTATAGGATATATTTGTCAAATCCAAATCAATCGGATTAATTGGTGTTAGTTCAATGGATCTATATCAATATTTATATAAAGTTTTACTTATTATTTATTACCATATCCATTATTGGAATATATTTTCCTTCATAAATTCCATGATTTGAATATTGGACTTTCTTGACTAAATCATTATAATTGGTAAAATAATTTAAAATATATATATTTAGTGTTATTTTTCCAAGTTTATCACTCATAGTATTTATTGTTTTTTTTTTGTGGTGTCTAGGGATCGAACCCCCAGACCTTGCATATATTATGATTATGCATTATCCTTACCAACCGAGCTAAGCTCACGGGACAATATTTATTGTTTTTTTACAATAACAAAATAATATGCAATATAATTAGGCAAATTCTCAAGCTCCTAAAGTTTGATTGGATATAACTTTGAGCATACAATGGCGATAAAACTTTTAAGTTGAGTATGTCGTTATTTTGGTTCCCACAAGACTCGAAGGAATGGTATAAAAATATGAATGTCATTGAATAATTGGATGATAGATACATGCTCAACTAAACTTCAGGGGTACCACTTTATTCACTGTATAATTAACAATAATTTGATAAATAGATAATTTATGAAATTAAGAATTTGTGAGGTCATATAGATAGGAATGAGAATATTTCTCAAGAGAGGTCTATATTTAACAAAAGTGGCAATGGGTATGTGTGATTTTATAAACATCAGTAAAAACTCAATGACAATTCAAATATATTAATATCACAAACAAAATTGAATTTGCATTTACACACAATTTAAAATAATTTTATACACATGTTCAATTATTATTTTTACTATTTACATATATGTATATATATTTCGCATGTACTACTAACAACTTAAAATAGTTTTACACATGCATTCGATTTTTTTTTACTATTTACATATTTGTATATATATTTTAGATAATAATATTATAATATATCTAAAATGCGTGAACCTATTCAACGTTTGGGTAAAAAAATTATATTATCAAAGGATATAAATTAAACTCTATCAATAGTATAAAAATAAATTTAATATTGTTAATAATTTGTCAAAAAAAAACTTTATAAAATAATTAAAATTTTCATAAATGTTATTAAATGATCATTTGCTACAACTTTCAATAATTTTCTTACGTCGATACAATATATATAAAGTAAATATTTATGTTTATGTGTCTCTCTAATATTTATTCTATGTAGAGAATTATTTTATACTTTTTATTAAGAAATAATTTATTTTATAAAAAAATATCAGTAAACTATACATATATACTTTAATTACTTCCACCAAACATCTAATTTATACATTTTATATTAATTAATATAATTATTTTTCAAAAAAATTTAAGGTAATTTTATTTTATTGATGATTTACTAATCATTCGATATTGTATGCTAACATGTAACTCTCAAATTCATTCTAAATAAATTTATTTTAGACTCAAATTTACTTTTGATTCATATATTTACTATAACTGGATTCTAGTTTTACCTAAAAAGTATTATAGTCTCCAAGTTTTACATGTTTTATGATTTTTTTACCATAACCTGGTTTGAGATTTTTCAATACCGATTCCCACCATTTTATTTTGCTCTAAGGAGACTAGCAACAAAACGCAGACACAATAAGTGTTGAGAGTACTCACCTTTTTAAGCTAACTATAAGTTATATAATCTTAAACTTAGAATTATAATTATTACTTTTCATCAAAATCAATAATTAAATATTTAGAATTACCTCAAAAACATTATAAAATTAATATAATTTATTGTACATGTAATAGTATTAATTAAAATATATATTAAATTCATAAATATACTATTAATTCTATGTATTAATTGCAATCAATTAATACGTGTGTGTATGAATTTAATGTATATTTTAATATTTAATTAATATAAACAATAAATTATAGTAAATTTAAATTGTTTTTAGGCCATTTAAATTGTTAATTATTGGTTTTGATTATGAGTAAAATATTATAACTTGTAGTTAACTATAAATGTTGACACCTTGGATTTGCTGGCAGGATAAATTTAAAAGTGTAGGTCACCCCTGACCCTATATGCCCATACAGAAGTGTAAGTCAACCCTATCTAGTTATACACAGAAAAACAACGAGTGTATTGATGACGGAGCATCATATGATATTTTTGGCTATGTTTTTAGTACTTTTCTTTGCATTTGAAGACAAATAAGATGAACATTAGAGGAGTTGTCAAGGGTTTGAGAAACATATTGTATTGTTTTCACTTGAGTCATGGTAATTCACTTTTATCCTAAATCATGCAACTCAATATGTGTTTTGAGTGTTTTGTAGCAAGAAATCATGTAAATCCACAAATCAAGACATCGCGTGAAGGGTCAAGGGTATTAATATTGAAGATCAATGGTACTTAGAAGGTTATTGAAGACAATACAAAGTGAAGAAAATTCATTTCAAGTCCCCAGGAGGTTTTGAACGGAAGAACGATCGAAACAGGACGAAAACAGAATATTTCTCACACTGGGGTTTCCTCACGTGCATAGGTCATGCACCATTAGCGCATGAGGCAGTGTTTCCACAGCCCCATGCGGCTCATGCGCATAACTGTAGGCAAAAATTGCCTGCAGCTTGTTTTTCAAGTTAAAACGGTGGAAAAAACCTAATTTTCTTCTCTTAAATCCTAAGTGATCATTTGCTATAAATATATACCCTCTTTCACATTATTGTTCATTCATAAAGCTAGTGGTTCATGGCAATGATCAAACATTAGAGTTCAAAGGAAGAGGATCTTCATCCTCCTCTTGTTCTCTCTAGGGTATGTTTTTCTATTGTTTTGTAATGATGTTTGTTGCCAAGAGCAACTACACTTCTTTGATTAGAGTTCTAAAATGAAACCCTTCTTATTTATTGGATTCAATTAATAAAGTTTCTATTCAGTTATGATTTTCTTACGCCCGATTTAATTTGTTCTTGTCTGTGCTTAATTCTTTTTCAATTGAGAATCCCTATCAGCAATCTTGAAAATTGATCCATATAGAAATAGTAGGATTGATAACCCGAATTTATTCTTTTGTTCTTGGCAGTTCTAACAACTTATTTCTTAATTATATTTAATGAAATTAAGTATGAAACTCCATAATTTCTAAATCTTCCTTCCGGTAAATCCGTAATTATAACTAGGTTATCTTATCACACATGTTGTCGTTAAAGTTCATAAGGATGCAACGATTTCCTAATCACTGTTAATCATCTGAATCATAAACCTAATCCTGCATTGGGCAGAACAATTAAAACTTGCAAACCCATTCAAATCTCTTTTGATTTCACTCTTTAAAATAAGTTTTGCTAGTTGCTAAGTTGAACGACAGTCCCTGTGGAGAACGATAAACTTATTACTTTATTACTTGTTACAATTTGGTGTACTTGTCAATTCCGTCCATCACATATCTAACCCTAGTCAATCCTAACAAACGAGTATGTATTGGAAGCAAAACCCAACGAACCCGCGTACACGTGTGAAACTAAGTTGCATAAAATGATGATATGCGAACGCTTGTGACCACCAACCTGAGGTACAAAGGTTGGCAAATGAATTGACTGTCGACACAGAAACAAATCCACTTACCATCAACTCCTTATAACAAACAACACCAAATAATAATGACTATTTGATCCAAATAGTCTAATAGTTAAACAAAAAGAATAACGAGGATATTAGAACTGTCTGAAAATCAACCACGATAATTGCTACATATATTAATATGACACAAGCACGATGGAGGAAAACCTTAAACCTGGAGATCTCAACAAATTTGGATATAATAAAAAAATCAAATGTTATGAACCCAACCACAACCCTGTAGCAAGTCTTGTCGAATGCAGATTACGAGATGCATTCAATAGAAGAAAGCTTCAACCATACCATGCTAAACATATCTAAAACTGCACAAAACCTATCAACTGAAATAGATAGAATTAAAAAAACCCAATACAACTTCAGAGAAACCACACATCCTTATTATCTAATCCTAAAGTACAATGCAAACAGCTAATGCATACCCCTAAACCTATATTATGGGCGGGAAATGCTTGCCATTAATTGCAGAGTTCAAATTTCAAATCTCCCACCCAAAGTCATTCTATCTCATTGTAAATGAAAAAAAAGTAAAGACTGTCTGACCTAACCCTCCTCTCTCTATATCCACCGATTCTTCTTCATCCCTCTCCCTTTTCTCTCACACACATACTCCCAAAACAATGGCTTCCTTCTCTCTTTCTCCATCAAAGCCTCCCTCACGATCCAATCTCTTTCCTCCATCTACCAAACTCGGATAGCTCTCACTCTCTCTATCCCTTTTCTCTCACGCCACCAGAAACCTAATGGAGCTCCACCGTATCACCACCGTTAATCCTCAACCTCATATGGTCAAGCTCTGTTAATCCTCTATTTTACATCACTCTTCCTCCTTCTTTTTTCACTTTTGATCCCCAATAATCAAAATTATTATATCACTTTCAATTGTGTAATGTTGTTCATTGTTCTTTCACTTCAGTTGTTGTTCTTTACTAAACACATTAAATTGTTTGAGGATTGAATTTCATTGAGTTCTTGGTTCCACAAGGTCAGATCTACAGTTTTTACCTTTTGAGGTATTGTAAATCAACCTTCTATATAACTCTCCAACTTTAACTCAAATTTGTTTTACGTGATTAACATTGTAAGCGTTTCTTTTTTGTTGCGTCTGTTTTGTAGGTTTCTTTTGGTTGCTGCATGGTGTTGAGTGTAAAAGAGAAGAAATTATTACTCTAAGTTATTTGTATCAAAGGAATGATTTGGTACTTTAAATTTGTGTTTGAGATTTTGTTATTAAATCAATTATAATGATTTACATCAAATTTTCACGTTCTTGTGATGAATAATCTTTAATTTTATTGAAATTTCATTGAGCTTCTTATCAGAGTTGGATTTTATAGTATGTGAACTTCGAAGAAATCAAAGTTGGATTTTTTAGCATACAAACTTTTGTTTACGATAAATCTAACAAGTGGCTACATAGCTTGGTGCAACTAGAAAATCTTTTATATTATAGATAATAATATTGCTAACTCATTACATGAAGGGGGAAACATTGTGAGGTAATCTTTTTCACAGTTGAGAACAATGTTGCTAACTCTATATGCTTTAAATATTTATATGAGAATCATTTGGTCTTCAGAAGCCAAATTCAGTTGCTCAATATTAATAATCATTCCAAATCTCATAGTTATAACATGTGTTACTTAGGAGGTCAAACTCTCCTTTTTTTTGCTTATAAGCATCATCAAGTTTAACTTTCAACTTATATGAAGTAACCATTCATGTATCTCTACTATTTGCATTTTAATAAAAGTTGGGAACGCGACAACGGAAATCATGTGTATATGAAGGCAGAAGTGATGGTTTTCCATCTAGCCGGAGTGAGCAGACGACGCGGACAGATGCTGCTCTCAAATTAAACCATCTTGACATACATGATTATGATGCAAAATCATAAAAGTTTAATTTGTGTTTCACTTAAGAGGTCACTTCTCTCAAGAAAAGAATGTGCATTACCAACAGCTGACATGCATAGAGGAGGTAAATCCTTCAATGAGAGGTAATGTTTGTTTAATTAGAAGTTATTGGACAAAATCTTCAATAATTTAGTTGTGTATTCTTATCTTTCTTAAATTGGTGATTTACATGGTTTAATATTTTTTTTTTATCCATTATGAGTATAGTGTAGTATTTTGGTTCACTGGCTTTAACATGACAAAATTCTTTAAGATTGATGCAACCAATCCCTAGCAATAATTTCAATTTTGTATCATTTGGAGACATATTGGAATTAGAAAGGGAAGAAAAGATTATTGGCAGGGCTGTTAGTTGGTCTCATCACATTGTTAGTTTATGTCATATACTTTAAAACAAATGGATGCTTTTTTTGTATAATGATTATCCTGAATGTGTCATTTTTTGTGTTTTAGATGTGATCAAACATGTAGTAGAAAGGGATGTTTTGAAGGATAAGGATATCAATGGCAAGAAGAGCAAGCTATTAGACATTACATTGCAAGACTCTGAGTACGTGTCTGTGAATACAATGAATTAATACCATCTAATCTATACTCATCCCATTTGTGATTAACTTGCTGTTTATCAGGTCTAGGAAGATTCACTGCTCTCTTTGGAAAAACTATGCAGAGAGATTGAATTCCTTTTTAGCCACACATGATTCGGCGTCCCCTGTTGTTCTCATAATGTAGCAGTGCAAGCTTAAGAAATATTGCGGGGTTATGGGTGTATCAAATGCTTTCTATGGAACAAAGCTTATACTAGATGGTGATTTGCCCAAATGTGCTGAATATAAGAACAAGTAATGTTATTAACTGGAATTTTTTATTGCTCTATCTCCATATAGATTCATGTTTTTATTATTGTTTAACTCATTTGCAATACAAAACATAATTGCTGGTGGGGGTGTGCAAGTTTTCCAAGGAGTTAGCCAAACTTCGACATAATGTCGTTGGTTGACGATATGCTTCAGACTAGAATGATGAGAATTGAAGATTTAATAGACTGTGCTGATGTAAGTCATTTCTCATATATATGATAACCTCGGTCTCATTTAAACAAGTTAGCCTAATATCCATAATTTTTTGGACAGGAATGTTGTGGCGTCGTGCTTGCTATTGTTTGTGCAATTGAATCATAATTCAGCTGGTACTATCAGGCGTGTACCAAATGTGCGGGCAGAGTTAAAACATTTCATGGACGACTCTTTTGTCCAAAGTGTAAAACGGGAAGGAATGCAGTACCTATCTACGTTTTTAAGATGATTGATATATGTTTCTACGTTCTCAACCTATTTGAAATGGAAACTCATATTGTTGTGAATGGATTCTATAGGTTCAAGCTGCACGTTCAAGTTATGGACAACACAGGCTCTACAAGTTTTTATAATTTTTGACCGTAATGTCACTAATTACGTTGGCAAAAGTGCCCAAGATTTAAAGGATGCACAGGTAAAAACTGTTGTTTATAATTTTAATATTCGTCATCTATTTGTATTGTGGAACTATATCGTTAAAAAGTATATTATCAATTCATTATTCTAACCTTCTGAATGTTTCTTTCAGATTCAAAACCCCGAAAATGAATATCCTTCTGAGCTTGATGTGTTTGTGGAACCGCAAACTATCTCTGCAATTTGTTCGTCGCTCTCTTTATATAGGTGTCCAATCAGTTTTCTCAACCCGAAGTTGTTTGGGAAAAGACTTGGGAGCATCTAAGCGACGATGTTTTAAGCCGTCAGAGACGTCTTCTACGAGTACAAGGTACGTTTCATAAACTGAATTATTTAATTTAAGGTTTCAAAAATTTCTGTTAGTTTTTAAATGTCAGGAACTTAGCAAGAAGGATCAGTATAAATAGGATAACCCTATGATAAAATTACATAATGCTATCAGTCCTATAACTGTAACTAGACAAACATTGATACTAATTGACATGTAAATGAGTGTGTTGCCTATATAATAGTGTCAAATATAGGATTTATAGTTTATCAGTGTAATTATCCAAGGTTTATTTATGCTATTTAGGACTAGATTTCGCAATGTGACAACATCGCTATCTACAAACACGTTCCAACTGTATTATAATCCAAACTAACATCACCAATATTGAATTATCAGTATCATGTTTTTAACACACGTTTATGTATGATCTAAACTCAATAAAAGGAATCTATATCAATTTATGTTACGGTTGCTGCAATTACACAAAGTTATCAGGACCATAACTGTATGTGTTAATCATTAATATGAATTTACATGCCTGCGAATTTACATGCCGGCGAAAATTTCCGCTGTCTGTATATTTTGCAATGACAATCAACAAAAGTCAAGGACAGTCACTCAACCAAGTTGGTGTGTATCTTCCACAACCCGTATTTTCACACGGTCAGCTTTATTTTGCAATATGTAGAGTTACATCAAGAGGTGGTCTGAATATTCTAATGAGTGATGAGAACAGGGTTAGCATGGATAACACATCGAATGTTGTTTACAAGGAAATTTTTCGCAATGTACCAACCTGATCTACTTTTTTATTGTAATTTTATTATTTAAATTGTATCTGCACCATAAGAACATTATTTTCTATATTATTTGAATGTTATGTTTTCAATAATTATGACCCGTGCGGTAGCACGGGTGCAAGGTCTAGTGGTTATGAAGACAAACAACCAATGAAGATGAAGTCTTGTGCAGTGGTGACGAAAAACACAAGAACAACATGTGTTATTGATCTACCCAAACCTAGAAATTTACCTTCTATATCTCATAAAACATCGACGAGCCATCATACCTACCAATGAGCGTGAAAGATCAATGTAAATAGCCAATCACGACAGCGACGTAGACAACTAATATACCCCACCCGGTAGAGAGAAGTGAGAGCTTGGGCTATAGAGAGAACATAAAACTATTGTCATCAAAATGGTTATTATTATCTTCAATTGACATGTTCAAACTAAATGTCAAGTTAAACCATAAAGATCTTGTGCAAGGCAAATAAAGAGAGTAAGGGAAGATAAAAAAGATCTTACATATCCTCGTACAATAATAAGTATTATGCCGGTTTTATAAAAAAAAAGTATTGAACCACATAGACCACACTTAGTTTTGATATTGCTCAACTCCACAGAAATTCTAAATCTGGTTTATAAAAGTTGTTTTGGTAACGTGGTCACAAGTAAAATATGACAAGATAGAGAAAGTTGTATTGGTATTAGGTGTCAATAGCTATTCATCTAATGTTTCCTCTTAATCTATCATATAGTTTTTATGTTTAAGATATAACTCCACCTATCCATCCATCAATGTAAGTCTCCATTTCTAGACAACAACGTGAGATCCAAGGAACCAACTGACTGTCCGATGCTCGGTGGTAAAATAGTCGATTCTTTCAAAGACACACACTCATATAATTATACATGAATATAGACATAAGTGATATTTCTAGAGTGATAGCACCTATATATGATTTAAACATGTCTCTTAGATAATAAGGAAAATCTTTGCTACATATTAAATAAAAAGTTCATTTGCGGAGTGCTTGTCGGCAAAAGCATGAAGAACAAATTTAAACCAAATATTTTATTAGTATATATCATATATAACCAACCAAATTAAGAGTACTGCATAAAATTAATCCCAACTATTTACGTCTAATCCTAACACAAAAGAGAGTTTAGTTACATGTCGAGAACATAACTAACAAGAGAAGGTTGATATGTGTTGGAGAAGCACCAACAAGCTTGAATCCAAGCCCATTTGCCCTGCTATGGTTTCTCACGTTATCCTCTCTCTGTTCTATCTCTAAAGTGTTTAAATTACAAGTGATAAAAATGAGAAAATTGTATTACAACTCTAAATATAATATTTCTGCAAGTTAAGGTTTGATAGGCGCATTGATGCTCTTGTCTAGAGAATTCGAGTTTTCTTCAATGGAGAGAAAAACCAAATACTTTCTGATATTTCTCAAAACCTCCTTAAATCACCTAGAGAACCAATTTTTGCCTAGCGAACCGACCTTGGCAAATCTCCTTTGAACCGACCTTAAATCACCTCGGGGTTTGCCCATATCCCTTTGAGATGCTTTGGCTTGGCTTCAAACGTGTGTACTTGCATCACTTTCTTTCGTATGAGTTTAATCGCGACCAAAACCTACAAAAATGTGTGGGAAATAAACCTAATAGCTTTCGAACATAATATTACAATATATACTATATCTACATATAGTTTTGGGCTTTTATATTAGATTATTTGCAAAACAAGTTTATTAGTGTTATGGAAACTAACTGTAATTTGATACATATTATTTATAGGCTTAAATGTGTGTTTAATCCCTGCACTTTCACTCAATTTTGGCATTGGTCCCTGCGCTTTTTTTGGTTTGGTATTGGTCCCTGCACTTTATAAAACTTTTGGCTTTAGTCATTCTGTTAAGTCTCAGTTAAAAAAAACCAAAACTAACAGTGTGCCACATGGGCCAACCACGATACGCCATATGGCACACTAAAAGACAAAAAAAAAAATCAACTTTTTAATTATTATTTTATTAATTTTTTTACTTAAAAATATTATTAGTCCTTCCACTTTGGTATTGGTCCCTGAACCTTTTTTTTAAAAAAAAAAAAAACTTTCAATAAAATTATTATGTTTTTTTTTTCATTATTTTTATTGAGAATAATCATAAAAAAATCTTTTAAACAAAATTAAGCTTTAATCGTATCACATTGCAGA
>Ga0228710_1006890_pt1 | contig 17004 bp, 12 predicted proteins | sample MedpolnodulmetaG_FD_177995 | JGI IMG/M metagenome (GOLD analysis project Ga0228710, IMG submission 177995) | Root nodule microbial communities from Medicago polymorpha collected in Santa Monica, California, United States - pink nodules | ecosystem: Host-associated > Plants > Roots > Nodule... | reverse complement strand
ATGATTCCAATCTGATCTCATTCGGATAATGGTAAACGACCACACCATGTTGGTTCCATTGGTCTCACATAGTAGCAACCTTTGAATGCTACTGATGTTGATGTTGAAGATGGCATGTTTTAGAGCACAAAGATTGTCTCACCCTCTTTTTGACGTTCCACCCCAAAAAAGTGATGACTTGTTTGCTTTATTTAACGTTGCTCTCACAAGTGTTTTCTAAATTCAGTTTGTGAGATTAAAAGTTCATTAGAGAAATCTTTAAATAGTTGAATTTGTAGGAAAGTATGGATAGATTAAATAAGAGTTTTGCTAACTAGTGTTCTTAGAACATTGATTAAGGAATACATTAATAGAAACTTTGCTTTAAAAAATATAAGTTTTTAGTTTTATCTTAACAATAATTACACTATTTTTTATTTAGTTTTTTTAACCAATATCTCAAGTACATTCATTGGCATTTTCCATAAAATAAAAGAGGTCATCCTTCATTACCGCGTAAGATGCATGGAGTATTTTATAATAGTACCATTACAATGGAGTTTTCAAAAACATAAAAATTATTTGCCTTATTATAATGGTAGCATGAGGTATTTTAAAAAAAAATATTCGGTACCACGAGGTGATGCATGGAGTTTAAAAAACAAATCGGTATCAAGAGGTTATGCATGGAGTTTACCATGGCTTGCGCTTAACTCTTAGGTTCTTGGCAGTTGCAGGGTCTTATATTTATATCCATGCACATGCAAGATGACACTTGACAGATAAGAATACAAGCTATAGCTCCTATAAATAATTCAACATGCATAACACGAGATATGCCAATTAATGTAGGATAATGCTAAAGGTAGCGAAAAAAAATTCACGAAACTATAGCGAAGCAGTTGCACGCTGAATACATGTGGCAATTAAGTCACTTTTTTTTTTCTTTGGACAAAATATTTCTCTAATCACTTTTTTTTGGTTAAGGCTACAAAAAAAATTGTTTTTTACCTACTATACCCAATACCTCATATTTATTTATGAAGATAAATTTTTTAAGAGAAATGATACAAGTAGAAAATTATATATCATTTCCTACTTGTTTAAAAAGACAAGGAAAAAAAAACTTGATTATTTTCTAAATGTGTATATAAAAAGATAATTGATATATCAACGTCAATTGATATACTTAATTATATAAAAAGACTTGATTATTTTCTAAATGTGTATATTGCTCATAGAATAATGTTAACAATTCATATATAATTATTGTGTGTGCTGAAAAAAGTTTTTCAAAATAGAAATAAAAATATTTTATTTTTTTGGTGATGGTCGGGGTTTGAACCTCGGGTCTTGCATATATTATGCATTGTCCATACCAACTGAGCTAAGTTCACGAGGACAAAACTATTTTATTTAAAATCAAGAATGTGTCAACACAGATTGAATAAAAATATGAGTTTAATGGTAGTAGGTTGATAGTCCAAAATAATTTTGCACACACAACCAATTAAACCATTTAGATTTGCCACGTAAATTAAAAATATTAACTGACGTGGTAATTCTAAATATTTTGATTGGTTGTGTGTGCAAAGATGTTTTGAACTGTCAACCCATCATATCATTAAACTCTAAAAATATTACGTTCGTAAAACAAATACTATTAAGAACCATTTTTTTCACACATTTAAAAACTAAAATAATTATTTATCTAAATTAAAACAAGAACAATCTCTTAAAAAAAACAGGAATGTGATCTTGTTGTTGCAATAGTGACATGTTAGTGTAGTAAATATTATGTATGTGAAAGTGGATTAAACTTGTATAGCTGATATGTGTGGAGTTGTTTATTGAGCCCTCTTGTTTGTTAAAAACACAATGTGTGTGCTTTCGTGAATTCGCGAGCTATATCTCTCGCGAGATATAGCATTACTCATTAATGTATTATTATCAATAAATAACCTTATATTGGTTGTATGATTCAAACTATAGATCCGAAGGATTATGTACCTCAGAATAATGCATCTGAGAGGATCGATATAGAGGATGTGATGGTTAACTGGTTTAGTACATAGTTGTTATGATGTATATGTAGCTTAGTCAAGTTGTTAGAACCGGATCGTCTTAACCACTAGATCAGTAAAGCCCTTGCTTTAGACTCTAAATTTATATATTAAAAAAATAAATTGTTAACACCTCTCATTTCTATTATGAGAAAAAAAATTAATTTTTCAGATTTATTGAATAATTAACTTATGTATCTAAGTTAAATATGTTTGAGGTCTCTATAAATATGCGACTTTTCAACATTGATTTTTGCTTAAATTTTATTATATTTTTAGTCGTCAACATTTTGATGTTATCAAGATTAGTCTTTGACGTCAAATTTGTGTTGACTAGACAAACGGATGAAGCCACATAGACACCACATGGAATGCCACCCTGAAAAACAATAATTAAATTTTGTATATTTATTTCATCTTAATTATTAATTAAAACATTAAAGTAAATAAATCTAATAAAAAATGAAAGAACAAGGGGAAAAAACTAATATAAAAATATGACATGGCATATTGATTAGATGATGGATACATATCCAACAAAACTATAAAGTAGTCTAACAACTTCAACTTCTTTGGATAAGTGGAGTCCCTTGAAACACCATTATTTTTGCTGAGATGAATCGGCCTCGATGATCTGCACAAGTCCAATGTGCTCGAGAGACCAAAAGTTATTTTCAATGTAAAAAAAAAACTAATCCCCTTCGACCAAAATCATTTTATTCATAGAAAACATTTGTGTTTGCCATGTTGCACTTTAAATGCCTACGTGCGGTTTACTCCAACACTTAAACAACATTATAATGTTGCAGGTTGCTCACCTTAGTGCTGCTATTAAGCGCCAAAACCCATGCGTGAAGCATCTCTTGGGGTAATAGGTGGGAAAAAAATTGCCACCGTATCTATCGTGAAATGTCAATTCGCATCGAACATCATTTCCTTAAATCAAGAGCAAAAATTGTTGAGATATAATAAGAGTTTAGTTTTGATGTTGTTCATCCGGTTCGGATTGGCAAAGCTTTGGGTTTATACCATGCTTTGGAATGACTAAGTGATATGCAATTTGATAATGTGGACTTCGCGATGGATTCTAAAATTACTTATAATGTTTTTCACTCTCAGAAAGACGACATTTTCGAGTTTGGACATATCATTTTGGCTTGCCAATCCCTTTTCTCCACTCACTTCACAAACTCTAGGCAACAAGCGAATGCGCCAGCTCATGCACTTGCAGGGGAGGCCACTTCTTTAGCTAATCTCATCATTTATTTTAATATCTCACGTTGTATAAACAATATTATCTTTAATGAAATGCTATAAGTAACTTTCCTTAAAAAATAAAAAAAAGAGTTTAGTTGTTTCATGCACAATTACAATGACACATGTATGCACAATTACAATGACACATGTATATTCAATCACATTTCGCCAAATATACAATTGTTTAGATATTTTATGAACTAATTTAGCAAAGTGGCATAATAGTAGGATATGATTATATGTGTAATTTTTTTACATGTATACTATCATTTAGGGGATGTATTGGATTATGATTTTTAGAGATTTTAAAAGGTTTTTTAATTATGAAAAAGTCTTGTGGTATTCAATCAAGACTCTTTGCAATTTAAAAAAAGTCATGTGGTATTCAACCAAGACTCTTTGTCATTTTAAAAAAATCTTGAGATATTCAATCAAGACTTTTTATCACTTAAAAAAAGTCTCGTGGTATTCAAAATCATTCAAATTTTGAAGGATTGTTTAATAAATTGAATTTTGATGGATTTTATGGGATTTTCTAGTGAAATTTTAGCAAGAAAAAGTCTTTCTTGAAAACATGAGATTTTTTGAGATTGTTTTTCTTTTAAAATTTTATTATCTCTCTCTTCTCTCTCCCCTCTCTCTGTCTCTCTCTTCCTATCTCTCTTCGTCTCTATCTCTCTCTCCTCTCTTCTCTTTTCTCCCTTCTCTCTCCTCTCTTCCCCCCTTTCTCTCCCTCTCTGCATCTCTCATAAAAAAATAAAAAATAAAATCAAGAGTCTGTATTTAAAATATTATGATAGAGAGTGTGTTGTAATCATTTTTTTTTTTTTCAATGAGTCCTTAAATATCATAAATCTTTTGAAATATTATAAGTCTATAAAATCATTTCAAATCCTTTAAAATCTTATAACGTAAATCCATTGAAATTCTGATAGTCTCTTAAAATCATGAAAGTCATTAAAATCTTACGAAGTCTTATAAAATCTTCAATACTTTTTTAAACAAAAATTGTCCTTTAAATTCCTAATCCAATGCACCCCATACATTTATGTTTGTATTGATATAAATTCAAAATTTTGTCTCGTAAGTATAGTTCATATGGTAAAAGGTTATAAGGATTTGCGGGGGTGTTTATGGTGGTTTTTCTGCACTATGAGAGTGTGGTCGCAGGTTTTTTAGCTGCTGTTTTCGATGTGTAGGCCACAGCTGATGTGTTTAAGGTGGCTGAATTTGAGGCTTCGCTATGCATGTGGATTTCCATTGTGCTGTTACGCAGGTGTGGGTTTGCTGGTCTGCAGAGTGCTGCCTGCTGTTATGGTCGGCTGCAGATGTGTGAACCTGCTGATAGCTGGGTCTTGCAGCTGCCAGCAGTTTCTGTGGTGTGTATCAGTGTGTGTTGGTGTGCTTGGGGGCTGGGGTTGATGCGGAGGTATGCGTAGGGATCTTAGTTCTTGCCCGGCTGACTTTTTGGATAATTTGTGGGCCTTTGTATACATTTGCATCAGTCACTTGCTTGTATACCTTTTAGGTGTGGTTTGTTCCTTTGTTTTGGGGTGTTTTTTAAGGGGTTTTTGTTCGAGCCGGTGTTATTATGGCAACCGATTTTCTCTTGTATTTGTGTTTTTTTTCCATCCGAGCTTATTAGTGCATCTTGCACAGGCTTGTTGGTTAATAATATTTTGCCGATTCAAAAAAGAAAAAGGGTTATAAGGATATTTGATGTGTTGGGGCAAAATTGAATTGCAATATCCCTCTTCTCTATTCTTGGTGCGTGATTTTTGCCACTCAGTGATTTGAAACCTAAACAAACAAACAAACAAACAAAAAATAATCAAACCTTAAAAAGTGGCAAAATATACATATCTATAAACATCTATCCATAAAGTCTCTTCGGATGACACTGTTGCATGGATACACACCTCTGAAGGATTTATGCTTCCTTGATGAAATTGCAAACAAATGTACAACAAAAAAAATACATCATTTGAATGTGTTCCAGTCCAAAGGCAGTTTCCATTTTTTATGCCAATAGATAGAAACTCTTGGCCACACTATGTTATCAAAACCATATTGAAGTGCTTGATCTTCGTGTCCATCAACAATCAAAGGCAACCAAACATATCTTGAATCTCTTAACTCACTTGGATTCCATCTATCCGCCATGAAGATAAACAAACCAGGAAGCCTAGTTAATGGAAGCACAAAAGTACTTTGTGCAAGAAAACTCGAAACTCTAAACATTTTGTTTCCACCAACACATGGATTTCCAATTGTTTCCCATGTCCCTAAGATTGTCTCGGCTGCATGAACAAGTGCTTCATTTGGTGCCCATCCAGTGCAACCTGATGTAACCATGTAATATGTTCCTTTGTGTTTGAACATAGCCGGCGCTTCTCTTCGCTGACCGACGAAAATTCTTTTCATAACAGATGTCACATTGAGATAATCTTCAGTCAAGGGTCCAATGTGCATTACATTGTTTTCTTCAGATGAGTATATTAGATATGCAACATTGTCTTCGTCTTTGAAAAGTGTCATGTCCCTGCTTTGATATCCATGAGGTCTTTGGCTACGAAGGTATTCGAATGGACCGGTAGGAGTATCACTGAATGCTATGCCGACGGAAGCTTTTGCGTAATTGGCGTCGTCGATATGCATCCACATCACATACTTTCTTGTTTTCTCATTGTAAATAACTTTTGGTCTCTCAAGCACATTGGACTTGTGTAGATCATGTGTTTTATTGGTTTTCTCTGCTGCTAATGCAATGCCCTCTTTTTTCCAGGTCCATAAATCCTTAGAAGAATAGCAACCAACTCCTATAACGTCCACCTGATGGAGAGACATTGTGAGATATAGACTAGAGTTTTGGCCAAAATAGTATTTGCATTTGATAGAACTTGAAATGACTCTTACATTTGGTAATTTATATTCTCTTTTCAGAGTAACAAAATATGTGTCAAAGTTATCATTCCAAGAACCACATTAGTCATATGAAACAAATACAATTTCTCTGCCAAAAACTTGCTAGTTCAGAACTCAACACATAGGAATTGCTCAATTGGAATGGATTAGAAGCATAACTAAGGCATCTCATCAGGAATAGGAAAAAAATTAATTAAACATGTCTAGATAGCTAGCTTGGGGCAAATAAGGGATCATTGCAGTTAAGAAATAAAATTGTGCATCTATATTCTAGTAGATTTTTTCTTATATACATTGCTTAGTAAAAGATTCAACCATAAGAAACTTTGACTTGGATGAAAAGAACATTTAATATGGGAAAAGGCTATATAAGCTCCTTCAACCAACTGATTGAATAAACAATTTAATTAAGCACTTACACTATAAGCGATTGTCATAAGAGCTTTATGTATAACCTATTTCTATAACAAAGGGAAAAATGTAAGTTATATGGTGTTTTCATAAACTATCCTGAAGAGCTTATAAAAATAAGTAAGGTTAAAAAGCATATAGATATGTCATAGGCTATTTCCATGAGCTCTCTCAAATAGTCTCACCGGTATTCATGTCAATAGATAAGTTCAAATAAGTCAAATTTAACAAGAACTTACTTAATACAGTTAAAACAACAAATCATTATTCAAGTAATGAAGGTGACTTACACGAGCAGGTCCTTTGTTATTATGAGCAAGGTAAGTAGGGCCATCTTTATATTCACCATACCAATAATAAGTACTTGAATTTTCATCAAATAGAATGCACCCTCCATGAGCTTGAATAGGATTTCCATCAGTATCCAACCAAATTCTCCCAGGGTAGTGGTAATTATAACTATCATTATTTCCTTTCCCATTAGTCTTTATTGGATCAATAGCACTTGTTTTATGAGGAAAGAAAACATGTCTAAGTGGTGAATCTTGATCCAAGAATTCATCAACCAATGGAGTTATTGACTTGCTTTGAGGTGACCTCTTTCTGTTTGGTGGTGGAATTTGGAAGTTCTCCTTTTCAACTTGTTGGAGTTGATGGAAATGAGAAGGAAGAGGAGGAGGATGAATCATATTGAAGGAGGTGTTATTAGAATATAGATGAAGTAAAAAAATGCATCCTAAGATTAATAAACTCCATATTATTACTAGTGACATAGAACAATATCTACCTCCAGCATTGCAACGAAAATTAGTAATTGGTTTTCTGTATTGGTTATTCATCCTCATTTTTCTCTTGCTGAAAATTGCAATTGATGAAGTAAAAATATGTAATTAATGAAACTATTAGTACTAAATTTTACCTGGTCCAAATAGGAGAAAATGAATAAGGTGATGTTGTTATTGGGTAGTCAAATACTATGTTTGCAATTTGGATCTGCGATTGATCTGGCCTCTGGGTTGACGACATTGACTTTGCAATGAAGTTAAAAAATTCCACGTGAGGGAGGGACCCATTCGTCTTTTATTGCCTTAAAATAATTTTATTTAATGTCTTGCAATTTCTTTTATTATCTTCATCTATTCTATGAAAAACATAACTTTTAAGTTTGGTTCGTCGAACTAAACTGCATGTTTTTTATCTTAAGGTTTACAAGACTTTTATCCTCGAAATCGAACGAACGAGTACCACAAACGCCCATAACCAAAAGTATTATTTGTTTCTTTTTAAAGATAAAATTGTAATTTTGTAAAAGTTGAAGGCTTAAAATTGCGCTTAAAAAATGTCGGGTGCAACTATATAGTACTCCCTCCGTCTTAAAATAGTTGTTTTTTTAGCATTTTTTCTTTGTCTCAAAATGATTATCACTTTAAAATATCAATACAACACTTTTATTTTCTTTTATTATTATAGTCTTATTTATTGAATTTAATCCAACTTAATTAACCCCACCAACAATTAATAATGATATTTTAATAAAGGGAAATGCTAACATGTGTCCTTTGGACACACGTTAAGATATCAAAGATATGGGTGCGTTTGATTTGCTAAAAAATGAAGGACATGACAGAACAATTTCAGTTGTCCAGTGTTTGATTTGTAAAACTGTTTCAGGTACATGACAAACTGGAGGCAAGGGACAAAACAAAACAGATATTTTTGTCCCTCACCAAACCACAGCACAACTTTTTGTCCCACGTACAGGTTGTCTAATACAAAAATAGCATTTCTTCCCCCAAAAATCGTATAAAATAAAAAATTATTCAATGCCATAAAAATTTGTCTTGTGCTGTTCTCCCTTGTATTGTGTTGTTCTTTCTTCTACTGTTTTGTACAGTACTTGCTGTTTTGCAAACCAAACGCACCCTAAACCATTTCTTCTTGGCCTTCAATTTCAAAGCCTTGAGGTTGCTGCACATATACTTCTTCTTTTAGCTCTCCATTTAGGAATGTCGACTTCACGTCCAGCTGATACAACCTCCATCCTTTTTGGGCCGCAAGTGAGATTATAAATTTTACATTGGAAATTGCACTGATTTATTTCTTAAAATATTGAAATTTAATTTTCCATAATAAATACTTTCTTTTTTTGGAAACCTTAACATGTGACTTTAGGACACAAATTAGCATAACCCTTTAATAAATGATATTAATTTTATTATTAAAACCAACACAATTAATCATTTTCGTAAAATCAATGCAATTAGGGCCCGTTTGTTTTGGATTTTTTTGAAAAACAAATCCATTTTTTGATCTAAAAAATCACTTTTTTATTTTTGTAGTGTTTTTTTAGATTTTAAAAAAATCCAATTTGTTAAAAAAATCATTCTTAGGGTCCGCTTGGTTCGAGAGTTTTGGAGGGGAGCAAATTTTATTGCATTGCCAAAAGTATCCTTAGTTTAATTTAAAATCTCAATATTATCCTTATAACAACATTTATTGTTATTAGGTTATATTATTCTTGTAACAACTTTTATCCTATATTATTAACAACTTTTCCTTGTAACAATATTTATTACTACTTGTAACCCTATTTTTGTTTTTGAATAACTTGTAACAACCATATTATTAATCCATTATTCCATCGTCTAAATCGTTATTGTTTCGTTACTTTATTATCTTTATTTAATTAAGTTTAAGGGTAAAACAGTAAAATAATTTTAAAATCTCTCCCCTCCCCCATGCAAACTAAACACATTTTTAATTAAAATATCTCCCCTCCCCTCCGTTAAAATCCCTCCCCTCCCCTCCTAATTCTCGAACCAAACGGACCCTTAGCCTCAAAATGAAAAACTATTGGTGCGTTTGTTTTGGATTTTTTTTCAAAAAAATTCTATTTTTTCCTTTAAAAAATCACATTTTTCATTTTTAAGTGTTTGTTTAAAATCTATTTTGACCCTAAAATGATTTGAAAAAAAGGATTTTTTTTTTTGTAGTAGGCAAACAAAAATAACTTCAAATATTTTTTAATATTTTAAAAAATTAATCTCTAGATTCCTTCACACAAAATCTATTTTTTTTAAAGCTGAAACAAACGCATTCAAAAACCTCTTAAAAAAACGCAGCCAAAAATAATTTTAGATTTTTTTTTAAAAATCTCCAAATGCCTTTTAACTCAAAATCTATTTTTTGTTTAAGCTGAAACAAATGCACCCTTGATCATGTTGTCACAAATCATACACAACGTATTATTTTGAGACGGAAGGTGTGTCATCTTTAAAACAAGAAAAAAAGAAAATATCTTTTGGTTGCCGCCAGGCATATACGTATTATCTTGGAACAAACCATGGCATAACTGAATCAATACCTCTCAGTTCGCCATGGAAGCTCTACACATGATACAGGGACACACACTCTCACTTCGTCCCTTATCACAATTCCAACCAGACACCGACAAAATTCGACGCAACCTTATTCAAAAAGGTGTCACTCCCACACCCAAAATCATTCACACTCTTCGCAAGAAACAAATCCAAAAACACAATCGCAAACTCAATCGACAAAACCAACAAAATCCACCACTCTCTAAATCTCAAAAACAAACGTTAGAGGAAGAACAACACTTTCAGGAACTCAAACATGAGTACAAACAATTCACACAAAAAATGGAAGACAGTGTTGAAGAGAGTAAGGGATTGTGTTTGGTTGGGAAGCCATGGGAAGGGGTTGAAAAAGTTGAGTTTTTGGAGAGAATGAAGGTGAATAATGAGCACAGAGGAGATAAACTTAAGAGGGAGAGTTTGATTGAGTTGAAGGAAATGTTTCGTGAGAGAAAAATTGATGAATTGAAATGGGTTTTTGAGGATGATATTGAAATTAACGAGGTTTGGTTAGCTGAAAATGACGATGGGAAAAGGAAAAAGACGAGTAAACGGAGTGAGGTTCAGGTTGTGAGGTTTCTTGTTGATAGGTTTGTGTTCTGTTTTTCATTTGCTGTCAATTCTTTTGGGATTTAGTTAGTATGCATTGTTGGTGTAAAATTATTTTACACATGCATCCAATGGTGTATTGTCGCGTCATTTAATGTTGTTGAAAAACATGAGTTGTGACATTGAAACACATCATTGGATGCACATGTAAAATGATTTTACAATGTTAGTGTATAAGGAAATCTTGTTTTGATTGAATTTTTTATTTTTGCAAGTTATGGAGGGTTTTTGGTTTTCCGTAGGTTGTGTGATAAGGAAATTGGGGCTAAGGATTGGAAATTTTCGAGGTTGATGAAGCTGTCTGGATTGTCTTTCACAGAGGGTCAGTTGATGATGATTATTGAAATGCTTGGTGTTAAACGTTGTTGGAAGCAAGCTCTATCTGTGGTTCAATGGGTGTACAATTCTAAGGATCACAGAAAGTTTCAAAGCAGGTGATTTGTTTCTTAAACATAATTACGTTTGGAGTATTTTAGACTTCAGATTGAAGATTTCGGATTGGAGGGTTTTGGAGGGCTAGTTTATATTTTGGTATATATTTGAGATTTAAAAATAAAATGAAGGATTAACATGATCAGATAATATTTCAAATTATAAATTAGTATACATGAATCATAATTATGTTGCAATGTCTTCTTGGAGGGAGGTAAATGTAAATCCCTTTGTGAGTCCTCTTTAGTCATAAGGTCTTCCCTACGTTGGACTAGGACACCATCCTCCCTCACACTAAATTTTTTCAATAAAAAAAATTATGTCTTATTGATTGGCATTTTTGTTGTTTTAAGTGCTTTACATATTTGGTTCTATCTTATGATGTAATTAATAATGAATTTGTAGGTTTGTATACACAAAACTTCTTGCAGTTCTTGGGAAGGCAAGAAGGCCGAAGGAAGCCCTTCAAATTTTCAATATGATGCTTGTAAGAATCAAGTGCTTAGTTTCTTTTTCCATGTGTTGGACTTGTCTTTAATTGTTGTATGTCGCTGGGTTGATTTACTTTCAACTTGTTCAGGGAAATATTCGTGTATATCCTGATATGGCTGCATATCACAGCATTGCTGTTACACTTGGTCAAGCTGGTCTTCTGAAAGAGTTGCTGAATATCGTGGAATGCATGAGGCAGAAACCTGAAAAGTTTAAATATATGTATCGCAAGAACTGGGATCCAACTCTTGAACCTGATGTCGTTATATATAATGCAGTAAGAAAGCAACTAAATATATTTCATATAATAATAACTTTCTAATGATTGCAATTTTGCAGACTGATTAAAGGGTTGATTTTCTTCAATTACTATTAGGTTCTTAATGCTTGTGTTCCATCAAAGCAGTGGAAAGGTGTGTCATGGGTTTTTCAGCAAATGAGGAAAAATAGTCTGAAACCTAATGAAGCAACTTATGGACTTGCAATGGAGGTAATTGCACAATTTCCACATCTGACAGAGTAATTTATTTTGAAAATGTTAGATTTATATAGCTTTGTTTGTGTCACTAACAAAAAATAAAAGGTGGTAGAATATAAGCTGTTTTGGGGGAAACTGTCTCGAAAGATCTATTTGACTGATTTATTATGGTAATACTTTCTTCAAAATGTGATCAATACTATTTGCTCTCTATGATAGCATTTATATACTGAATAGGATAGCCATGCTTGAATGGTGGCTAAGATTTTCATTTTATTTACTAATTGATGAGCTTATTTTAAGTTGTATTCTATTTGAGTCTTCATGTATGAACGGAAAAACTGGTTCTTGAAGGAAACAAGAAAAGGCTATTACCTCCATATTTTATTGCCTTTGAAGCATGTTTGTATTCAAGTCTTACAGGTGATGCTTGTTATAAGGTAATGCTGCAATCGGGCAACTACAACCTTGTCCATGAGTTATTTGAAAAGATGCGGAGAAGTGGTGAAGTTCCAGAAGCCCTTACATACAAAGGTAGTGTTTTAAATCTTTCATACCATTTGCAACTGATATTTGGCAGCTGATGGCCTGATATATACTCTTTCTCTCTTCCTCAGTGTTGGTGAGAACTTTCTGGAAGGAAGGTAAAGTTGATGAAGCTGTGAAAGCTGTCAGGGACATGGAAAGAAGAGGCATTATGGGAACAGCCAGTGTTTATTATGAACTAGCGTGTTGCCTTTGCAACTGTGGGAGATGGCAAGATGCTACTCTGGAGGTACTTTTCTTACTTTTTTAATTGAACGCCCAAATTTGACCCGAAAAATCTGATGGCGGACTCGTTCCTTCCCAAGAACTTTTAAGGTTAGAACCTGCCCTTGTTCCCTAAGGAACCATTAATGTTGGCTACGTTAAGACATAGACAAATGTCACGTTAGACCCTGATGAGGACTAAAGTGGCCGACATTTGTAGTTTCTTGAGGAAGATTATATACATTGCCAAATATTTAGAGGTTTATTTAGTGGTTTACTATTTATTTTTGCATGAATGTGGTTAAATGAGTGTGTAGCTATGTGTAAACCCTTATTTAAATATATATTTTTCCTTGAAATATGGCGGCAGGTTGAGAAGATAAAAAGACTTCCTCATGCTAGACCTTTGGAGGTTACTTTCACCGGCATGATTAGGTCATCCATGGATGGTGGGCACATTGATGATTGCCTATGTATATTTGAATATATGCAAGATCATTGTGCTCCTAATGTAGGGACTGTAAATACCATGCTGAAAGTTTACAGCCAGAATGACATGTTTTCTACAGCTAAAGTTTTATTCGAGGAAGTTAAGGTTGCAAAGTCAGATTTGCGACCAGATGCATACACCTACAACTTGATGTTGGAAGCGTCTTCTCGTGCACACCAGTGGGAATACTTTGAGCATGTGTACAAAGAGATGATTCTCTCGGGTTATCATTTGGATCAAAATAAACACTTGCCGTTACTTGTTAAAGCTTCAAGAGCTGGCAAGGTAGATAATATACTTGTTATTTATATAAGGTCTCGGTGTTTATTTTATATTTCTGCTCATAGTATTATATCCTATAAAAATTGTTACATCCAAACTATACTTACACGCGTGCATACATTTCATCTGTCAACACACTCATGATGGAAAAAAAAAACAATCTATTATTGGTGAGAGTGCAATTTTTATCATTATTTTTACTGTTTCCATGTATATGTATAAAGCTGACATGCTTAGTCTAGCACAAATGCAAATTCATTTAGACTTGTGCTTGTGATCTTGATAGAAACCTTTGCATTAGTTCTTGCCTTATCTTTTAGATTTCTCAATTGTTGGATGATTTTCAGAATCAATATAATCCAACTGTGTTTTCTTACTTGTTAGTTGTTACTAGTGGCCACGGTAGCCAATGGAACCGCAAAAATCACCCTTTACTTCGTTACTTAATACATCTATTTTCTAAATATTGCATTTGACGGCATGTTATGGTTTCAATGCAGTTGCATTTATTGGAGCATGCATTTGACATGGTTCTTGAAGCTGGAGAAATCCCTCACCATCCTTTCTTTTTTGAATTGGTGATTCAAGCTATAGCTCGACATAATTACGAGCGAGCCATCATCTTACTCAGCACCATGGCTCATGCGCCATACCGAGTGACAGAAAAGCAATGGACAGAGCTGTTTAAAGAAAACGAAGACAGAATCAATCATGAAAATCTGAAGCGGTTGTTGGATGATCTTGGTAATTGTAATGTTGTATCAGAAGCAACCATCTCGAATTTATCAAGGTCATTGCATGATCTATGTGGATTGGGTTCATCGAGAAACATCTCAAGTATCATCCCTTTTAGAAGTGAAAATGTTGATTGTCTAAATGAGACAATTAATGGTGGTGAAAATGGAAAAGCGCCAAATTTTTCAGGGAGAATGATGATTGAAGGTGCTGAATCTGGGAATGATATTCTTTTTGGTGGTGATCAAGCTGAACCTGATACATTCACATTTAACGATGATCAAGTCGACAGAGTAAACAATAATGATGTGGTGGTTTGCAGGCCACAAAACCGTGATATTGAAGATAAATCAAGTTTTTGCCTTGATAGACCGGAAGTTCTTGATCGTCTGACACTTGACAAGTCTTCGGATGATTCAGAGGATGAGCTATCGGATGATGAAAGCTATGAAGACGATGATGATGGTGATGAAGTGATTGATAAGCCTTCAGCATATCAAATATTGGAAGCGTGGAAGGAAATGAGAGAGGAGGATAAGAGTTTGTTACACTCTGAAATTGATTGTGGCTAGTCATTGCAAATCGTTTACAAGGAAATTTAAAGTGTAAGAACGAGCTTATTTTGATCAACTTGGTGATATCTGCAATAATGTTGTGAGTAATTGGATAAGAAGGACTCAACTAAAACGTGTAAAGTTCAAAATGATTTCTTTTACGCAAGTTCAAAATGTTAAAAAGCATATTATTTTTGTAATTTTTCTCTGCATCTCATAATTTGCTGCCCTAAAGATAGATATTCGTATAATCCATGTTTTTATCCTCCTTGGGTGTGTGTTTCCAAACAAAACATGGATTTTTCATCGTTAGGATGTTATTTGCAAAAATATGTGATTTTAAGAAATGTGGGGTGATAACCAGAGCGTTGTGTATGTTTACATCACAAGCAAAATCAAATGAAATTTACATAACAATACTCAAATTTTCTTCCCTTAACAACGATTCCTCCTCTATTGTAATCATATACACAACTGTTAAAAAAATAACTATTGGTCTAAAGATTTTCCTAAATTGCATCAATATCTAACTTATTCATAAAGTACTGACCATTTTGTAAAATTGTACCAAGCAAATGCCTCTAAACTTTAAATGTGCACATACACCTCGGCAAAAGACAAAATGAGGTTTGATATGTGTGTAACTGTAAACATAACCTTGACAAATCTCAAAAACAAGTCAATATATTGTGCAGCAAGAGTTATGTAATAATATCTTAGAACAAGCAATGTAACCATGGCCGCATGTGCCAATTGAAATTGCAATTGAAGGACTAATGAAAAATTGTTATCTCTCATCAGAATGATTAATAGCGTTCCATTGCATCAGTCTTCCTTGTAGTGTTCCCTCGTTGTCTTCTTTTAAAATAATAAAAAGGAAAAAGAAAATAAAAGCTATGGCTAACTCCTGATAAAATGTTTCATGAATAGTTCCACATATTCCAGATTTACAAACCGAAAGTTATGTACATCTACAAAAAGAATTGGCAGTAGGCGCAGCAGCAGAACCATTATCTCAAGCCAGCTTGGCCAATGATCAACAAGCGAAAATCCACGACATCTGCATAATTCACAAACACTAAACAAGCTTAATCAAAAGAACTAATAGAAACTACTCTACACAGCATCAGAACTAACGGGGAGCAAAAGCGAAATATATAAACATGTCAAGATTCTAATGGAGTGACTGACTGAGGAAGCTACCAAATATGAAGCATTTTGCATTTGAGTGCCTTCATCGCTGCTTTTGCAAAGACTTGAGCAGCCTCAGCTTCAGCTTCTGCAATCTCCGCCTCCCTAGCTGCTGCCTCGGCCTGTGCAATGGCAACTTCTGCCTCTGCAACTGCTTTTGCAGCTGCAGCAGCCGCCTCTTGAGCTGACATCCCCCTCACTTTTGATAGCTCTGCCTCAATTTGGGATTTTGAAAGGATGTTGACATCACATATCTTCTCCACCTCCGGAGAATCTTTGGGCCTCGCTTCCACAAGCATCAGTGAAGAGCTTCCTCTTTTCTCGGAAACTGCTGAACTTGGCATAATTTTGTACTTGTGCTTTTCCTGTCAATGTACATTGTCATTGCCATGATAAACTTATCACATACCGAATTTTGTTTATTAGTTGGGACAATCTATTAATTCAAATAAAACTTATTTCTCTTGCTAAAGAAAATGCTGATATCACGTTACTACTGCAAAAGAAAACACGTCCCTTTTTTTTTGACGAAAAACACATCTAAACATATGTTATAACCAATTTATTTATCATTGTCAACCATTTTCTGTTCATTACTTCCAGCAAGATCAAATAATTTATTATAGTAATTCTGTCATAGATGAAACACTTTAGTCTTTAAGGCCTTCAAGTATTATACAGATCATTGACCATGTCTATTACAAAGGTTTACACATAGAGCTTAATGTAACAATGACAATCACAACAACAAACAAGCGTTATTCCACTAAGTGGGGTCGGCTACATGGATCAAACAACGCCGTAATGTTCTATCATATATCATATCCCTATCCAACTCATTGATCTCTAGATCTTTCATAACAGTTTTTCTAGGTCTTTATTTGCCTCTGGTGATTTGACTACCCTGCATCTGATCTACTACTATAGCCCTCTCCCTCTCCCTCTCCCTCTCCCTCTCCCTCTCTCCCTCCCTCCCTCT
>Ga0228710_1006889_pt1 | contig 17005 bp, 23 predicted proteins | sample MedpolnodulmetaG_FD_177995 | JGI IMG/M metagenome (GOLD analysis project Ga0228710, IMG submission 177995) | Root nodule microbial communities from Medicago polymorpha collected in Santa Monica, California, United States - pink nodules | ecosystem: Host-associated > Plants > Roots > Nodule... | reverse complement strand
TAATATAAAGCCACTTAATAAAATATTAATACACAACAACATGTCACTCATCAACATAAATCATATAAGTCATATAAAAGACTCTAAACTCAACCAAAATAATCAAATAAATAAATAGGGCGTTACACCTGTTTCGCGTTCTTGCGCCTTTTTCACACATTTATGTTTTGAATTGGTCTTTAGTGTAAACATAAAAGTTTTAGATAATTGAATTAGCTTTCTAATGGTTTTAGTTTGACATCAAAATGATTTTTAGTAAATTTAGCATGACTATTTCCAAGTCAACCCAAAACTTATGGTTTGTTTCCAAACTTCAAAAATAGAACTATTAGGAATTAAATTAAGAGGTTTAAGAGTATTTAAGCTATGTCTTGTTGAATCTAACTTGGTTTTGTTGTGAAAATGATTTGGTTTTGCAATATAGAAGTAATGATACGAACTAGTCGTAACTTTATGACTTTGATGATTTTGTCGTAGTCGGCCGGTGAAACACACATGTATATTCAACTACACTCATATGTGATCTAAGTGTATACATAGTCGAGGTCCTAGAGTTTATTTACTTGGTTTTGGTTCATTTGTCTCAATTGTTTTAAAGTTGTAAAATGATAGACAAATTTGTCGAAAATGATCTTTAAGGCCGAATACTTTGCAAATCTTTTGTGAATAGCTTTATATGATTATATGAAGATATGTGACTGATTGTCAGGTGTTGAATATGATGTTTATCATAAGGTGTTGTATTTTCTCCTTTACTTGAATTGTGAGAAATAGTATGATGTTGTTGAATTATATGATAAAGTCGATGTTGGTGAATACATATATGTTGAATGATTGTGAAATTGTTGGTGAATACATATATGTTACTTGATTGTGATATTGTTGGTGAATGCATATATGTTAAGTGATGGTGATTTTGTTGGTGATTACATATATGCTAAATGATTGATAATGATGTGGTGATGACTCTTAATTGAATTATGACTTGATTGATTGTGTGGACGTAAATACTTGATAATGCAATTTTTGTTGAAGTCGATCAATATAGATGGAGGTTATCCTTTATATTGTTGTTGAATATTTATGAGGTGATTTTGCATTGTCGAGTCTTTGCTTGTATGTCCATGCATCATAGTCATGTTGAGTCTTGATCTTGTAAAAAAAGGTTACTCTTTTACTTCGGCGATAATGTAAGACGGGCGTGAAATCTTACATAAGATGTCTTGTTGGCATCTTGAGGTGACGACCTTTGTTGGTGATTGGTACCACATGCATATATGTGTCATGAATAGGCGCATAGCATAATTGGCATGAGTCTTAATTGTTGCATGTGAATGATGATAGTTGATGATAAGTGTGTTTGATGAATATATACTTGTCACATTTGGAATTGTTATATTGTAGTTAAATGCCCATGTTAATTAATTGAACTTGATTTGTTCCATTTATGTTCAAACTGTTTATGTTGATTATGATTGATGTGAAGCTAATCCCTAGTGGTGTGTGGTGGACCGCCTACCTATTTGTATGAATGGGTAGACGGTGTGCAGGAGTAGTTGTTGATTGCTTTGGTGAGTGCTTGGATAGAGGGAGCTATCCCCGTTATCGGTCTTTGGAGTCTTAGAATAGGCTCTGATCTAGGATGTCTGTCTTTATGATTATTCTAGATTGACTATGCTGGATTTATGTTGTTGAGTTTTTGCCCACGTGTCGGGATTTGGAGATTTTATAAGATGATGTATATTGATCGAATGACATGTATATCTTGGAGATGTATGATTTATATCTGCTGCGACTGTTGAGAATTTTTATAAATGCATGTTGTATGATATTTGTTGAAGACGTAGTGTCTATTTCTTGAATAAATATTTTATTCGCGTGTTTTATCTCTTTAATAGAAGTAGGGCGTTACAAGTTGGTATTAGAGCCGTGGTTGGTCTTGTCTGGACTAATATTCGTTGAATTTCCTGTTTGTACTCGGATGGTATTGAATTACCTTCAGTACTTGTTGTGTTGTTTTGTTCTTTAGGTGGGTTGAACGTAGTGGGGGAGAAGTAGGTTGTTTCAGGTTTGTTGGGTCTGGGTTGCGGAGGCTCAGTTGGTTGTGATTTGTGGTAAGGTTCCTGCGATTTCGAATTGAATGATGTTGCTTCATTGAAGGAAAGTAGTGAGAAAGGAATTGTTGATTTGCCGATAGTGCAAGAGTTTCCAGAAGTTTTTCCGAACGACATTACCGAATTACCACCGGAGAGGGAGGTTGAGTTTGCGATTGATTTGGTACCTGGAACGAGTCCTATTTCGATTGCGCCGTATCGGATGTCTGCATTAGAGTTGGTGAGTTGAAGAAGCAGTTGGAAGAGTTGCTTGAGAAGCAGTTCATTAGGCCGAGTGTTTCTCCGTGGGGTGCTCCAGTGTTGTTGGTTAAGAAGAAGGATGGAAGCATGAGGTTGTGTGTGGATTATCGGCAGTTGAACAAGGTGACGATTAAGAATCAGTAGTCGCTTCTGAGGATTGATGATTTGATGGATCAGCTGGTTGGTGCGGAAGTGTTCAGTAAGATTGATTTGAGATCAGGATATCATCAAATTAGAGTGAAGGCGGAAGATATATCCAAAACTGAGTTCCGAACAAGGTATGGACACTATGAGTATTCTGTGATGCCATTTGGAGTATCCAATGCGCCAGGTGTCTTCATAGAATATATGAATAGAATATTTTATCTCTAAGTTGGCGTTGTCATTGATACAGTTGACTCGGAAGGGACAAGCTTATGTTTGGGATGTTAAGTGTGAGAAGAGTTTCCAAGAGTTGAAGAAGAGCATGTCTTCAGCTCCAGTGTTAATTTTGCCGAATCCAAAGGAATCGTTTGTTGTGTATTGTGATGCTTCTAAGATTGGTCTTGGTGGTGTGTTAATGCAGAATCGTGAGGTTGTAGCTTACGCGTCGAGGCAGTTGAAAGTGCATGAGAAGAACTATCTGACTCATGATTTGGAGCTGGCGGCAGTTGTGTATGTGTTGAAGATTTGGAGGCATTATCTGTATGGTTCTACGTTTGAAGTGTTCAGTGACCACAAGAGTTTGAAGTACTTGTTTGATCAGAAAGAGTTGAATATGAGGCAAAGAAAATGGTTGGAGTATCTTAAGGATTTCGACTTTCAGTTGAGTTATCATCCCGGAAAGGCTAATGTTATTGCTGATGCCTTGAGTAGGAAGACTTTGCATATGTCTGCTTTGATGGTTAAAGAGTTAGAGTTGATTGAACAGTTTTGAGACTTGAGTTTGGTTAGTGATATGACGCCGGATGGTGTGAGGTTAGGGATGTTGAAGCTGACAAATAATATTTTGGAAGAGATTAAGAATGGTCAGAAGGAAGATTTGAAACTTATGGATCGAGTGGTGTTGGTTAATCAAGGTAAAGGTGGGGACTTTAGATTTGATGAGAACGATGTATTGATGTTTCGTGATCGGGTTTGTGTACCGGATGTGCTTGAGCTTAAGAGACAGATTTTGGACGAAGGTCATTGAAGTAGTTTGAGTATTCATCTAGCAGCGACGAAGATGTATCAGAATTTGAAGAGGTTGTTTTGGTGGCCTGGAATGAAGAAGGAGATTACAGAGTTTGTTTATGCTTGTTTGATTTGTCAGAAGTCGAAGATTGCACATCAGAAGCCATCGGTTTTGATGCAACCGTTGTTTGTACCAGAGTGGAAATGGGATAGTATCTCTTTGGACTTTGTTGCAGCATTGCCGAAGACTGTGAAGGGTTTTGATTCGATTTGGGTGATTGTTGATTGGTTGAAGAAGTCGGCACATTTTGTTCCTATCAAGACCGGTATGTCTGTGGCAAAGTTGGTTGAGATCTTTATTGAGCAAATTGTCAGGTTGCATGGTATTCCTTCTAGTATTGTGTCAGATCGGGATCCGAGGTTTTGGGAGAGTTTGCAAGCTGCTTTGGGAACCAAGTTGAGGTTGAGTTCAGCTTATCATCCTTAGACCGATGGATAGACGGAGAGGACTATTCAGAGTTTGGAAGATTTGTTAAGAGCTTGTGTTTTGGAGGAAGGTGTCAGTTGGGTCGAATGTTTACCGTTGATTGAGTTTACTTACAACCACAGTTTTCATTCTAGTATCAGTATGGCACCGTTTGAGGCTTTGTATGGTCGGAGGTGTAGAACGCCGTTGTGTTGGTATGAGTCAGGTGAAAGTGCTTTGTTAAGACCGGAAGTTGTGCAAGAGACTACGGAAAAGGTTAAGATGATTCAAGAGAAGATGAAAGCATCTCAGAGTAGACATAAGAGTTATCATGATAAGAGGAGAAAGGACATTAAGTTTCAGGTTCGTGATCACGTGTTTTTGAGGGTGAATCCTGTAACCAGTGGTGGTCGTGCTTTGAAGTGTCGGAAGTTGACTCCTCGTTTTGTTAGACCGTTTGAGATTATTGAGAAGGTTGAGGTTGTAGCGTATCAGATTGCGTTACCACCATCTTTGTCGAATCTTCATGATGTGTTCCATGTGTCTCAGTTGAGGAAGCATGTGAATGATGTGTCTCATGTGATTCAGGTGGATGATTTGGAAGTAAGAGATAATTTGACCATTCAGACTTGGCCAGTTAGGATTGAAGATCGCGAGGTGAAGCATTTGCGTGGCAAAGAGATCGTTTTGGTGAAGGTAATTTGAGAGTGCTACGTGGGAGTCGTGAAGGTGAGAAAAACACAAGAAGGGGGGTTGAATTGTGTTTGCTTTTTCTCTGTTTTCTCCTCCTGAAGTCACTGTTCAGAAGCAGATAGAGTTCAGCTTCTGAAGTGATAATCAGAATCTAAGTGCAGCGGATAAAAATAGAGAGAGAGAGAGAGAAAAGAAAGACACAAAGCAATTATACAGGTTCCTTCCACAAACCGGAAGTAGTCCTGTCCCCCTTGCACTTTCAAGGAGAGTTCACTAAAATGTAATATCAAATTACAACTGCTCAATGCTACAACTAGCACGAGACATCAAATTACTCAAGCACAACTGCAAGAGATTTCCTATGCTCTTGAACACAGTCAAAAGACTTCCAATGCTCAACCACAACTGCAAGAGACTTCTATTGCTCAAGCACACAAGCAAGAGACTTCTAATCAAACAGAATTACAAAGAAGTTTGTTTGAGTTTGAACACTTGATATACAATCAGTGGTGTTCACAATACAAATCAGATACAGACTCTTAAGACTCTTAAGACTTTAGAATTTCTAAGATATGAACTTTGATAAGAAATTCTAAGTGACTTTAGACGCAGAACAATAACAGAGCTTGGGACTTTGAATTGTTGTATGAGTCTTGCTTTTGTGTGTGTCTGTATATCCAGCTAGCAGGTCTTCACTCCTTTATATAGAGATGCGAAAGATACGTTGGAAAATTACCAGCACAATATAGAGTCGTTTGAAGCTTTGATTAAAATCACCAATGATCTTTTGCTTGATATGGTTATTGTCCTATGAAGGATCAATTTCAAATGCATTCCTAGTTTGAAGGAACATTTCTGCAGGCAGAGTTGTTATTCTTGTCTTGTTGCAGAGACACGAATAGAGTAGTGGAGGAAGTGGTTGTACAATTCGTACAATTGTCCTTTGTCAACGCTCTTGATAGAACAAGCATCCAATGCTTTCAAATTCTTTCACAAAGGCCGTTGTAACACTCTTTCAGTCTAATGCAATGCTGGACGAGATCAAATCCATTACCCAGCCTTTGAAGCTTTAAGTCTCTCATCTCCTGATGAACTTCAGCTTCTGGTGATCTTGCTTCTGATGAGATGCTTCTGACGAACTTGCTTTTGATGACGTCATCACTTCAGGAGCACTTTTCTTCAGATGCTTCAAGCTTCCTTTTTGTTGATTCCTTTGCTCTCTTTTGTTCTTCCAAAACCTTATAAAGATATCAAATTTGCCTATGGTCTTGTACACTTGAACAAATATTAGCATATCCAATTGACAATTTTTAATACCTTGTTATCATCAAAACTCTACAGGTAACGTATGTTAAACACATTTTCTTCCAACAATCCCCCTTTTTGATGATGACAAACATTAGTATTTAAAATGTTCAATTGTTGTTAATCTAATTAATAAGTTGACTATATGGGTTTGAGGTTTGTAAGCTCCTCCTGAGTCCAATAGTACTTTAAGGTGAGGTTTGTAAGCTCCCCCTGAGTTCTATCCATGTTAATTAAATTCATCATTAAAAACGAAATAACACTCAGAATAATCTCACATTAAAAGATGAGAAGAAGGTCCTATTAATTTAACTTGATTAGAATTAAATTAATGGGGTTCAGCACTTATAAATACTATACATCTACTCCCCCTTTTGTCATCAACAAAAAGTATAAAAACTAAAGACAAAAAGAAAGAGATGAGAAAAATGAAGTGAGATATTCTATAAAACTATTACGTAAGCACACAAAGTTCAGAAGCATAAAATGGGTCAGAAGCAGACAACATTGATCAGAAGCACTAGTTAAGAAGCATATAAGCTAATGGTGTGCAACTAGGGTTGGGCTTGTTTCTGAAACATCTCCATCATCTGTTTCATCATCCTGTTTGTCTCTTCAACTTGTTGCTTCATATCTCTCTTGAAGTCTTCATTACTCTTGATCAATATTTCTTCTCTAACTCTGGCTTCTTTCAATTTTGCTTCAATGGATGACTTGTATTCAAAAAATAGCAATTTCTGATCCAGGAGTTCTTTCTTCAGCTTCTTGTTTTCATTTTCCAGTAGAGTATTCCTTTGCAGCAATTCCAGTTCAGTAGATGCTGACTTGAAGTTAATCTTGTTCAACCAAGTTAAATCCAGTTCCTTGGGATGAACACTTGTTGGAATGAAATCAATAGCATTTCTTTCTCTTAAGCATAGAGGTGTTTGCACCCAAGTTCTTAGAACTTTAACTTCCTGCAAATTGTTGTCAACCCCTTTCAACCAATCTTAAAGCTTGTTTTAAGCAGAGTCTTGAGCATCAAGGCATGTTCTCTGAAGTTCACTCAAGACAAAATCTACTCTCTCTTTTAATCTCTTCCATTGCTTCTCATAGATGACTTCATGAATTAGATCATTTCTTGCTTGAACCAGCTTGTTCAGCTCCTAAAAGATATTCTCACACACATATGCTAAGATAGTAGAATCTAGAAACAGGGTGGGTGGAGAAGGTACATTTGTTTTGGCAGGAGCACAAGGTTGAATGGCTAAGTTTGAAGTTGAGGGTTGGTCATTTGTAGGTATAGTTGGGGTATTGGTCTCTGAAGGTTCATCAGGAACAGAAGTAAAGGATGAGTTAGACATCTCAACCTCCATATCAGAAACTTATGGTTCACTGATTTGTTCAATAAAGGATAGAAACTCAATATGGTCAGGGACAACTGGAATGGTGGTTGAGGCTGTTTGTAAGTTTGGTGTTTGTTGTTGGGGGCTTTCTAAAGCAACTTCACCACAAGCTACCTTAAAGGCTTTTTCTAATTTAGACTCAACACCAGGTAATTCGCTTGAGTAGTGATTGACCAAATGATCTAAAACAGATGGTTCTGAGCTTTTTGAAGATGATTTTGGTTGAGGTGATGAAGTTTCAACTAAGTTTGCAAATTCAGAACCTACTTGTTCACCTATAGTTTCTGCATCAGCAGGTGCAAAGTTTAGGGGTTTAATAACAGGTAGTTGGTTGGGATGTGATGGTGTAGAGATGTTTGCAGATACTGACCCTGCTGGTTCATCAACACCCTCTGCATCAGCAGGAATTGATTGAAGACATTCAATCACGGGTGGTTGAAATGGATGATCAGCAGTTAGTTTTGCACACAAATCTACTCTCATTTGAGACATTTCACCTATTCTCTCAAGAACAGATGGATACAATGGCTCATATGGTTCATTACTTGGCTTTTTCTTGAGTTTGGTGGATGGTGAAAGGCTTTTGTTAATAGATGTGTAAATTCTATTTAGGGGAACATCATCTAAATTAGATGAGTCTGAGGTTGAGGTTGAGGGTGACTCTGAACTAGATTCTATTTCTACAATATTAGCAAAGTGGAGAGAATCAGTATTACCTTGAACAGCTTCTGAAGCATCAGCTTCTGAAGTAGTAGCTTTCTCCATCTGGACGTCTTCATCAGCCTTCAACACATCACTAGTCTTAACCATTTGTTGAAGGTTTTCTATGAGCTCTACTACTTTCTGAGCAGCTTCAGCAGATGATTCCTTCATCAAGACTTCAGAGGGAACCTTGATTTCAGCAGCAATGTCAAGAGCTTTCTTCACAGCTGCTTCTTCTGCAGCTCTTTTCCTTATGAGCTCTCTTGTGACCAACATAGTTGCAGCTTCTTCTTGTTCTTCTTCAAAAGGCTAGCTTCCCTCAGTTTCCTGACAGCTAACTTTCTTTTCTTCTTGGGAATGGATGATTGAGGAAGAAGAGTCTGAGAGGATTCAGCTGGTTTGCCACTCCTGGTCTTTTTGTTCAGAACCTCAGTAGCATCTAGGTCCTGAACTTCTTGTTGGATTGATAGCACATCAGGACCACCCAACTGTTCTTGAGGAGTAGCTTTAGACTTCTTGGCCTTCTTTGGTGCTGGTTTAGGAGCTTCCTCAACATATTCAGCTTCTGAGATAGCTCTCTTCTTGGACTTCCTACTCTTAGCAATTGGCAGGGCACCACCATACATGGTGTTAGGGATGTCGTTGAGCTTGATGGTTTGACCAGTCTTCTCAAAGTGATCCAAGATGTAGTGGACTATGACATCTAGAGGATCTTACTTGCAGATTGGAGGGAAGTCATCCATTATGTTGGATACGACTACAGACTCCTTCAAATTTGTGCTTAGCTCAGTGTAGTCCTCTTTCTTGATCAACTTCATATGCTTCAGAGTACTACCATTAATTACCTTGCCTGTTACTGTGCCTAGCTGAGCATCAGTAATGATGTTTACCTCCTTGAGTGTATTCAGAATTCCTCCTTGATGAAGAATTTCTGAAATCAGCCTTCCATAGGGAATCCAGGACCTCTTTATGGTTTGGCTTTCCCTGAGTGTTTTAATCATGTGCCTGAAAATGTACTTGGGCACATTTGCCTTCTCCTTGGTCATGAAGAAGTGTAGAAACACTCTATGGTCGAGGGAGGGTTGATCTCCATCACCACCTTTTGGTAGGAGATTATCATTCTGAATCTTCAGAAGCAGCTTGTGTTTCATGCTCAAGTCACTGTACTTTCCCTTTCTCGTACTATTGAACATGGTTTTGTTGACAATGTCGTTCCAAGGACTTGTCTTGTTATTGTCCAAGCCGTTGACAAATCTTCCTTCAGAAGCTCTCCTGATTACCCAAGAAATAACAGCTTCTGAGATGAACACCGGAATGCCCATGATGCTTGATCTAATTTCCGTGCTGGTGAAGGGTCCAAACCCATTTCTTCTCTCGTCTTACCCTGTAGACTAGGGTCAATGAGTACCTTCTCATCCATTTCCAACTGAGCTGCTTTCCGATCGTATACTTGCGATCTACCCCAGAAGTGCCTTACTAGCTTCATATATGTTGGACCATTCACAATTCCGAAATAGTCGTCTAGATCTTAAGCGTGATAGATGTCTCTGAGCTCGCAGCCATGATGCGCCAACGAGATGAAATCAACCGGGCTTTCAACTTGTACATTCAGTTCCCATTCTTCAAGAGACATGGTTCTCCCCCTGATTTCATACGCGGGTGCTTCTTGCATGGTTGATTCTGGAACATAGTTTGAAGACGCCATTGATGTTGAAGAGAAATTTAGGGTTCTAGGGTTTTGATTGAGGATGAAGAAATTTCGCACAGATTCAGTATGATAATTGCAAGTGTAGGTTGTGAAGTGAGAAGTGTGTGTTTTTGTCTAAGTGTTTTGAGTAAAAACGTTTACAATTCAGAAGGGGACAAACAAACACAGCATTAATGACGTAGGGGGCACGAGATAGTACATTCAAAGCATAAATTTATCATTGCCCACTTAAGTCATACACCAATACAATTAAGCCACGTCAGAGGATCTAAGAGTAACTGCCAAGTTAGTGGGACATGTGTTACTGAAAGTAACTTCCAACGTTCCCACTAACTCTGCTATTCAGGAGCACAAAGTCCAGCTTCTGGAGTCCAGATGTTGATGTCATCTTCAGAAGCACATTTTCCTCAAAACCTCAGTAGAGAGCTTCTGATGGAGTATAGCTTTTGAACGACTTTAGGACCTAAATTCCTATTCAAGAGCAAGCAGATTTAATCAGACACAAAGTGCATGTTCAAATTTTTCTTTATAAAATCAAATATTTCCACACTTAAAGGCTTAGTAAATATATCAGCCCATTGATGTTCAGTATCAATGAATTGTATATCTAAAATTCCTTTTTGAAACTAATCTCTAATAAAGTGGTGTTTGATTTCAATATTCTTGGCTCTTGAATGTAGAATTGGATTCTTTGACAAACAAATAGCAGCAGTATTATAACAAAAAATGGGAATAATGTTAGCATTTATCTGATAGTCTTCCAACTGATGTTTCATCCAAAGTAGTTGTGTACAACAACTTGCAGCTGAGATGTATTCTGCTTCTGCTGTAGACATAGCAATAGTTGCTTGTCTTTTGCTAGCCCAGGATATCGGATTCTCACCAAGGAACTGACAGTTTTCACTAGTTTATTTTCTTTCAATCCTATCACTAGCATAATCAGCATCACAGAATCCAATCAACTTATAATCTAAGGATTTCCTATAGAGGAGTCCAAGATTTGTTGTTCCTTTTAGATACCTGAAGATTCTCTTAACAACAGTTAAATAAGATTCTCTAGGATCTAATTGGAATCTTGCACACAAGCATACACTGAACAAAATATCTGGCCTAGATGCAGTGAGGAATAACAAAGAACCAATTATACCTCTATAAAGCTTCTGGTCTACCTTTGTTCCAGTATCTTCTTTGCTTAAGATGCAGGTTGGATGCATTGGAGTATTCATCACTTTACAATCTTCTAGATTGAACTTCTTCAGAAGCTCCTTTGTATACTTTGTTTGATGAACATATACTCCATCTTTGAATTGATTGACTTGAATTCCAAGGAAGAACTTTAATTCTCCCATCATGCTCATTTCAAATTCATCATGCATTAACTTAGAGAATTCCTTGCAAAGAGATGCATTAGTAGAACCAAATATTATATCATCTACATATATTAGCACAACAAGAATATCTTTCTCAAGAGTCCTTCTGAAGAGTGTTGTGTCAACCTGACCTCTTTTAAAATCATTTTTAATTAGGAAATTACTTAGTCTATCATACCAAACTCTAGGAGCTTGTTTCAAGCCATATAGTGATTTTTTAAGTTTGTAAACATGGTCAGGATGCTTAAGATCCTCAAAACCAGGAGGTTGCTTGACAAACACTTCTTCTTCTATGACTCCATTATGAAATGCACTCATGACATCCATTTGATATAATATTATGCCATGATTAACTGCATAGGATAGAAGTAACCTGATTGCTTCCAATCTTGCAACTGGAGCAAAAGTTTCAGTATAACCAATGCCTTCTTGTTGACTGTACCCTTAAGCAACAAGTCTATCTTTGTTTCGGATTACTTCACCCTGTTCATTCAGCTTATTTCTGAATACCCATTTTGTTCCGATAATGTTCTTGTGTAGAGGTTTGGGTACCAGATCCCACACATCATTTCTTTGAAATTGATTGAGCTCCTCTTGCATAGCTAGTATCCATCCATCATCTGAAAGTGCTTCATCAACTGTAGTAGGTTCAATCACTGATAACAATCCTATCATAGACTCTTCTTGTCTGAAATATGATCTTGTTCTTCTAGGACTCTCTTTGTCTCCAATGATTTGATCCTCAGGATATGAAGACTTGCACTAGAATTTATTCTTGGATTGATCAGCTTGCTGGGAGCCATCTTGTGCTACATCAGAAGCAACTTCCTCTTGTGCTTCTGGAGTGGGATCAGCTTCTGGACTTACTTCAGATGCATCAATCTGATCAGGTTCTGGAGTATCTTCAGAATCCTGTATATCTGCAAAACTTTCATCTTGATCTGGAGTTTCATTTCCAGGCTCTTTGTCATCAAATTTAACGTGCATTGATTGTTCAACATAGAGTGTCTCTGAATTATACACTTTGTATGTCTTTGACCTTTCAGAGTAACCAAAGAAGATTCCTCTTTGGGCCTTGGCATCAAATTTCTTTAGGTAGAGCTTGGTATTTAGAATGTAACAAATACACCCAAATTGATGAAAGTAAGAGATATTGGGTCTTCTTCCTTTGAAGAGTTCATATGCAATTTTCTCCAAGATAGGTCTGATGTAGATTCTATTTTGGATATAACATGCTGTATTCACTGCCTCTGCCCAGAAATGTTTAGCTAGATTGTTTTCATGAATCATGGTTCTTGCCATTTCTTGTGAAGTTATATTCTTTCTCTCTATAACCCCATTTTGTTGTGGAGTTCTAGGAGAAGAGAATTCATGGATGATTCCATGTTTTTCACAAAAAGATTCAAATGACTCATTTTCAAATTCTCCACCATGATCATTTCTAACTTTTAAAATTTTCATTTCTTTTTCAGATTGGATTTGAGTGCAGAAGCTATCGAATACATCATATGCACAATCCTTACTTCTCAGGAATTTTACCCAAGTCCACCTGCTGTAGTCATCAACTATGACTAATCCATATTTACTTCCATATAAGGATTCAGTGGCAACTGGTCCAAATAAATCAATATGAAGTAACTCTAAAGGTCTGGAGGTGGAAACAATGTCTTTTGATTTAAAAGATGTTTTAACAATTTCCCCTTTTTGGAATGCACCACAGAGTGCATCTGAATGATAATCAATATCAGGTAGACCCTTAACAAGTTATGACTTACTAAGCTTAGAGATTAACCTCCAGTTAGCATGTCCCAGCCTTTTGTGCCATACCCATTTCTTATCATTCACTGATAGAAGGCAAACTACCTTCTGATCAACCAGTTCAGAGAAGTTAATTTTATAGACATTGTCCATCCTTTTTCCTTTAAAAATGATGGAGTTATCATCTTTGTTGACTACTGTGCAGCTGGTCTTATCAAATAACACATCATAACCATTGTCACAAAATTGACTGATACTCAAAAGGTTATGTTTAAGACCATCTACCAGCCACACATTATTAATTGAGATAGAGGCGTTACCAATAGTTCCCATACCAATGATCTTGCCAAATTGGTTGCCTCCAAACTTCACATTTCCTCTTTCCTTCATTGCGAGGGTGAGGAACATAAATTTCTCTCCTGTCATGTGCCTTGAGCATCCACTGTCCAGGTACCATGACTTGTGCTTTTCTTTTGCCCTTAGGCATATCTGCAACATTGACAGTTTTAGATTTAGGTACCCATTGCTTTTTGAGTCCTTTGGGGTTAGTACTTGAAGGTTTACTCTTCACTTCTTGTACCTTGTGCTTTGAGCTTGAGTGCTTCTGGTTAACTGATACCTCAGGTTTAACACCATTTGGTTTTGGTTTCCATGAAGCAACAACTATTTTGTTCTTCTAAGTCTTTGAGTTCAAGACATCAGACTCTGTTTTAAGCATACTCTGAGGAACATATTCTACTTTCTTCAGAATCTTGATCTTTGAAGTTCCAGGTTCAGAGTTTATCATTCCCTTAGACTTAGAGTTCTTTGGTTTTGAAGTGATCTTAGCCTTAGAGATGGAAGCTTCAGGTTCTGATTGAACAACAGTCTTAGGCTCAGCACCTTCAGGTACAAAGAAGGTTTTCAATCCTCCCTTGATGCATTCACTACATGTCTTAAGACTGATTTCCTTAGATTTACCATCTGAAAATCCAATCCCTTTGCCATTGTTTTTGTAAATGCTGTAAATCATAGAGGCTACCTAGCTTCTGTCAATACCAGAAATAATGAAATCTTCAAGAGCAATTTCATGTTCACTTAAAGTCTTTCCACTACACTTTTCTTGCAGCTTCTGAACTAGATACTTGAGTTTTTCTTCATAAGTTCTACAGATGAAGTAAAACCCTCTAAGTCCTTCTTTAGAAGCTTTTAGATCCACTAGAGTTGATTCTTGTTGTTTTTATCAAAAGTATGTATTTTTCTTTTAAATCAATCAACTCATTGGTTCTGACTTCAAAGTGTGTAAGAAGTTCTTTAAGTGACTCAATTAACTCTTCTTTGGGAATTTTAGCATATACCTCATTTTTGTCTTCAGAATCAGAGTCAGGTTCTGCTTCTGAAGTCACTGTAGCCACTAACCCCACAACTACATTTGCTTCTTCTTCAGCTTCTTCCTTTTCAGACCCAGATTCGCTGTCTAAGTCTTCCCAAGTTGCCATCAAGCTTTTCTTGATCTGCTTCTTGAATTTCCTTGTGTTAGAGCTAGCTTTCTTGGACTTATCCTTTGATTTCTCCTTCTGAAGATCAGGGCATTTAGCAATGAAGTGTCCAATCTTCTTGCAGTTGAAGCATCCCTTCTGATCTTCCTTCTTTGAGCTTTTGTAACCACCCTTCTTACTCAGAAACTTCCTGTTCTTTCTTGCTAGATACTCAAGCTTGTTAGAGAGCATAGCCATCTTTTTAGTAGGATCTTCATCAGAATCTCTATCAGGTGACTCATCTTCAGATTCAACAGCTTTAAAAGCCTTTGATGACTTCCCTCTAGATGGTAGAGCAATAGATTTAACCTTCTTAGCAGATTCATGCTCATTCAGACCTATCTCATGAACTTTGAGAGAACTGACAAGATTTTCAACACTTAAAGTGTTTAGATCCTTAGCTTCCTCAATAGCAGTCACCTTAAGTCTCCATCTTGCAGGTAAGCTTCTTAGTATCTTTCTCACATGATCAGAAGCTACATAGCTTTTCTTCAGTATTTGAAGTCCAGAAACCAGAGTCTGAAATCTTGAGTACATCTGCTCAATACTTTCATCCTCTTTCATATTGAAGAACTCATACTAATGAACCAACATAAGAGCTTTTGCTTCTCTGACTTTCTTGCTGCCTTCATAGTTTGCACAGAGAGAAGCAAACATTGCTTTAGCAGTGGACTTGTCACTCATCTTCATGTACTCTGCTTTAGGTATAGCAGTGACAAGTGATCCTCTGATCTTGTGATCCTTCTTGTATAGTTTCTTTTGTTCAGGGGTGTCTTTCTTTCTATCAATAGCAGCTCCTTCTTCATCAAGGACTAAGTCACCAACACCGTCTTCCAGTATTTCCCATAGTTCTTCATCAAGACCCATGACATAACTATAGAAGTTGGTTTTCCACCAGGAAAATTCTTTAGGATCTCCATTAAATCTTGGTACTTTTTCCAGATTCAGATCTCTTGTTACCATAACCATAATCATATGGTATAGATGCACCGCTAGATTGAGAAGTACCAGAACGAGAAGTGGATTCTTCACCAGACATGTTTTTCTTAGATCTTTTTATGTTACACTGTTAAGTGTTAAGATAATAGACCAAGGCTCTAGATACCAATTGAAGGTGAGAAAAACACAAGAAGGGGGAGGGGTTGAATTGTGTTAGCTTTTTCTTCGTTTCTCCTACTGGTGTCACAGTTTAGAAGCAACTGACAATTAGCTTCTGAAGAAGTGATCAGAGACTTAATGTGCAGCGGATAAAAAGAGAGCAAGAGAGAAAAGAAGAAGGACACAAAGCAATTATATAGGTTCCTTCCACAAACCGGAAATAGTCTTGTCCCCCTTGCACTTCCTAGGAGATTTCACTAACAATGTAATCTCAAATTACAAGTACTCAAGCACACAAGCAAGAGATTTCCAATGCTCAAGCACACAAGCAAGAGATTTTCCTATGCTCTAGTACAACTACAAGAGACTTACAAATGCTCAAGCACACAAGCAAGAGACTTACAAACAAACAGATTTACACAGAAAATTGTTTTAGTTTGAACACTTGATATACAATCAGTGGTGTTCTTAATACAAATCAATTACAGACTCTTTAGACTCTTTAGACTATAGAATTTCTAAAATATGGACTATGCTAAGAAATTCTAAGTAACTTTGAAATGAAAACAAAACAGAGTATGAACTTTGAGATGTTTAGAGAGTCTAGCTTTTGAATGCGTGTGTATTGCTTTCTTTTCTGGATTGTATTCAGTGTGTATGTATATCTGTTATATCCAACTTGAAAACCTTCACTCCTTTATATAGTGGTGTGAAAGAGACGTTGGAGAACAACCAACACACATGCATAAAAGAGTCGTTTGAAACTTGTTGATCACCAATGATCTTTTCCCTGATATGGTTATTGTCCTATGAAGGATCAATTTCAAATCCATTCCTTGTATGAGGGAACATTTCTGCAGGCAGAGCTGTTGTCCTTTGTTGGAACAAAGGGTGTTTCACAAGTCACCTGTTGAGTTTTGACAATAACAACGTATTAAAAATAATCAATTGGATATGCTAAACAATTTGTTCAAAGTGTACAGGATCCATAATCAAAGTACTATTCATAAAGATTCTAATTGAACAAGTTCAAGAGCAAATGAATTTTATTTGAAGCTAAGGGCGTCTAGAAGAATGCATCTGAAGAAATGCGTCTGAAGAACTGCGTCTGAAGAAACGGGTCTGAAGAAGAGCTCCTGAAGACACGTCATCAGAAGCAAGGTCATCAGAAGCAATGGTCATCAGAAGCATATCTCGTCAGAAGCTACTTCACTAGAGTTGACAAAGGACATTGTACGAAGTGTACGGCCACGAACTCTGCAACCCTTGTCTCTATAACAAGACAAAGATAACAGTAACATTGCTGCAGACGTTGTTCCTTTAGTATTGGAATGGATTTGAAAGTAGTTCTTCATAGGACAACTATCAAATCAGGCAAAAGATCAAGGGTGAAGTATCAAAGCTTCAAAGCAAGACAAGTTGATGTAACGGCTAAATTCTCAACGTCTCTCAAATCCTCTATAAATAGGGATGAAGACTTAGAGAATATTTCTAGAC
>Ga0228710_1006887_pt1 | contig 17006 bp, 18 predicted proteins | sample MedpolnodulmetaG_FD_177995 | JGI IMG/M metagenome (GOLD analysis project Ga0228710, IMG submission 177995) | Root nodule microbial communities from Medicago polymorpha collected in Santa Monica, California, United States - pink nodules | ecosystem: Host-associated > Plants > Roots > Nodule... | reverse complement strand
GAATTGAATAAGGTTTTGAATACTTGATATACAATCAGAGGTATTCACAATACAATACGAAACAGAACAGACTCTGTTTTTCTAGACACTTAAGAATTCTAAGATATGAACTATTGTAAGAATTCTCCAAGTTGTTGATGTTTTGTTTACAACGTTTTCCACAGAGAGTATTGCCCTTGTATATGCGTGTGTATTGTTGTTGTCTTTGTTCTTCAAGTCTTTATCCCTATATATAGAGGATTTGAGAGACGTTGAGAATTAGCCGTTACATCACCTTGTCTAGCTTGAAGCTTTGATTCTTCACCATTGATCTTTTGCTTGATTTGATAATTGTCCTATGAAGAACTAATTTCAAATCCATTCTATTTGAAAAGGAACAAAGTCTGCAGCAATGTTACTGTTATTCCTGTCTTGATGTAGAGACAAAGTTGCAGAGATGGTGGTTGCAGAGTTCGTGGTTGTACGCTTCGTACACCGTACTTTGTCAACTCTGGTGAAGTAGTTTCTGGCGAGATGCTTCTGATAACCATTGCTTCTGATGACCTTGCTTATGATGACGTGTCTTCAGGAGCTCTATCTTCAGACTCGTTTCTTCAGATGCACTTCTTCAGACGCATTTCTTCAGACGCATTCTTCTAGACGCTCTAAGCTTCAGATAAAATTCCCTTGCTCTTTGACTTGTTTAATCAGAATCTTTATGAATAGTACTTTGATTTGGATCTTGTACACTTGAACAAATTGATTAGCTTATCCAATTGATAATTTTTAATACCTTGTTATCATCAAAACTTAAGAGGTGATTTTGAGAAACACCCTTTGTTCCAACACCTTTGACCTGAAACCACTATGTACCCTAGACGTTGGAGTCGAGTGCTTTATCACCATTCAAACATTGTCTATAACATAATGACTTTAAAGTTGGTTGATGGGTCCTTTACGCATCATGTTGAGGGTGTTAGCTGGTAATTTCACCAGCCTCATTTAATGTGGTCAACCCTAGTTGGCTTTTATCCTTGCAGGAATCGACGTCTTTTTCTTCAACTTTGATTTTCGACGAAATGTTGGACTTAGCGTGAAAGGGTCTAAAAGCCCTTAGGTTCGACAAGACACGGGTCAAAGATACAAAACCGTCGAAGTCAAGCAACTACCGTTGAGGCGGGAATATTTCGAATTTCAAAGAGAAGCGGTTTCCTCAATTGAGAATGTGGGAGACAAGCGATTCTCTACACAGAAGGAGTGTTGATCGTGGGATTATGTTCTTTTCAGTTATTTTATTATGTATAAATAGCAATTTTCCATAGGGAAAACAGGTCGCAAATCACCTATACAGAATTCTAAAACACTTGAAGTACGGGTTGCAAATCACCTAAAGGATTTGTCAAACCACCTTTTTTTTTAATGAATTGCATTTTATCTTTCCTTTAAGTTTCTGAAATTTTAACTTAATGCCTTTACTTTGCTTTTAAAACCCTTTTTTATGTCGAAAGACGCCATACGGTCTAGTCCTGTTCGCAAAGAAACCTATGAACTTGAAGAACGCTTGAAAAACAATGCAAATCATGTCCTAGGATTTCTAGTTTGATCCTGCTTGTAATAACCAAAACCAGCCCTTATTCTTTACCAAAAACACCGGTAAACAAATTGGCACGTCCAGTGGGACCCTGTTTGTGCATCATTTTTAAAAAACTTTTTCAACTTTTTTTTTCAAACCTTCGTAAGAAATTTCCATTGTGCTTTTTTCAACAAAAAAAAAACATTTGGAAGAAATTGCCATAATCTTCCAAAACTTTTTCAAACTTGTTTTCTATAACACCCTAAACCCTTAAAGCTATAAATTATGCAAAAAATATAAATCATGCAAAGGATTTAGCTGTTACTTCTTCTATAAGTTCAACATGCATAAAAATTTATCAAACATCGCCGCAGAATAATAATAACATCTCATCATCAGCTAAAATAAAACATTTCCAAAGTAGCCATGTCATAAAAATCTCAATACAACACCAATATAAATTCTCAACTCAACATACTGAGTGAATATAATCTCAACAAGTCATGAATGTAAATAAACAGACAGACACCCCTAAATCAGAGCCCTAAAGACTAAGACACCAAACACACTAAACGAGGTAGCTTCAAAGCTAACCTCCAGCAACTCACCAAGCTAAAACAAACTACTCTTGCATGTCGTCTACCCATCCATACGAATAAGGTAGGCGGTCAACCAAACGATCACTGGGGGTCAGTTCACAATTAAAGTATAATCAAATATAAGCATTCAAGGATTCATGCATATCACATATACGTACTCAATATTCCTAAAATAACTCCACATCAATATTATCTATAATTCAACGCAGATCATATTGTCCTACCTCTATCATAATACATCAAGTATATTCATACTTTGAATCATCATCAAAACTCATCATTTATAACATCTACCAACATAAGATTTACTCACCTTATTCCTCATTTAGTCTAATTAACTCAACAGATACAATTCATCATTTCAACAGTGTGAGCAAGGAAGTCATCGTCACCAATGATATCATTAAATCACATACATATAATTCACACTTCATTATTTTCACCAAAATAAACATCAAGTACACAATTCACAAAGTTCACCAATGCAAATATTCACCAAGCACATAAGCAAGTATGACACCTGTCAAGTTATGCAATGCGCCTAGACACGACTCTATATGCATGTCGTACAAGTCGTCACCTCAAGATACATTTGTATCATTAATCGTCGCCAATATGAATGCAAAGCATTCAGTCGTCGCCAATTTGAATACAAAGTATTTGTCATCACCAATATGAATACAAAGTATTCGTTATCGCCAATATGGATATAACATCTGACTCAACATTTATGATTTCATGAACATATGACTAAGTCAATGCATATGTTCAACAACAAATCGTCAACAATCAACATCAATATTTTTCAATACATGTATACACCATCAAAGTCGTCGCCAATTTGCATGTATAAATTTGTCACCATTAATGAATCATCATTATTAAAATCATCAACATATCCATCATCATAATCATCATCAATTATAGTCATATTTATCATCAAACATTCATCAGCTAGACATCACCAAAAAGAAATACCTTCCCTTCATTATTCACAAGTCATGATTAAACAAGAGTCATCATCAAACATCAAATTAAAATCACCAAAGAATCATCATCAACAACTATCACCTCAACGAAAACAATAAGTTTCAAGTCACCTTTCACCTAAAGACGGACAACTATCCATACTTTGACATTTATCATATTAAGCACCCAATCATCACTGATTCATTCTTATCATATGAAGCTAATTGCAAGTTATCATATCTCTTGGGGTTAATGAGTATCATTTCGTATCTCATTGTAAGACCTCTAAAGATATGTGGGATGCATTGGAAACCCTTCACGAAGGAACCGATGACGTTAAACAATCAAAAATTAATACCCTTGTGCAAAAATATGAGCTTTTTCGCATGGAAGATGGTGAAACAATCTTCTCCATGCAAATGAGATTTACTCATATTGTAAACAAGTAGCAAAACCTTGGAAAAACAACTTCAAACGAAGATTGCACTAATAAAATTTTGAGATGTATGACAAAGGAATGGCAGCCCATGGTTAGCGCTATCAAGGAATCGCAAAATCTCAATGTACTTAGCATGATCACACTCTTTGGAAAGCTAAAAGAATATGAGCATGAGATCACTCGATTCAAATCTAGTGAGGAAGAAGGCAAGTTGAAAGGTAAGAAACCGGTTGTGTTTAAAGCCTCTTCGTCCAAGGCAAGTTCATCTATCATTAGTGAAGGTGACTACGGAGGAGAATCACCAAATGAAGAAGACATGGTACTCTTTGTGAAACATTTTAATCGCTACATTGAAAAGCATGGAATAAGACGTAGCGATAAAGCCTCTAGAAGACCACAAACAAGAGGAGAGAATAATAGAGGAAAATGGGCCCAAGTTGCTTTGGGTGTGGCAAGGTTGGTCACCTAAGAAGTGAATGTGCCGAGTTGATCAAGTCTAAAGGAAAAGGAAGTTCATACGATAAGTCAAAAGGAAGGAGAGTGTACATTGCATGGAAAGAAGATGAACAATCACCTACAAAAATCAACTCCGAAAGTGATGAAATTGCTCAACTATGCTTCATGGGACAAAGGAAGAAATCAATTGAGGTTAGTGTGCTAAGACCTTTCACCTAAAGACGGACAACTATCCATACTATGACATTTATTATATTAAGAACCCAATCATCATTGATTCATTCTTATTCCATCATATCATCTTAAGCATCAAGCTAATTGCAAGTTATGCGGTCATGAAACCACACTTTAACAAAGTTCGTCTATTTTCTCCACTTTCTACATCATCTAAGTAATTCAATAAAACAAGGTAAACATGTTCTAACACCTCAACCAAGCATATACACTACTCAAATTTGATCACAGTAGCATATCGATATAGGTATCATAGGCCATTTCTGATTAATTCCAAAATTTCCCTAAGTTCATATCGTTTTATTATTTTTCAAAAGAATTCTAATTTTCAAAGCAAAACCAAGTTAAAGCTCGTGATTATCATCCAAAACATTTGTATAAATCAAGGTTACAGTAAACAACCCTAACCATACCCTTTTCCTTTGAGAAAAACGAGTTTCGGAAAATTATGCGTTCTTGAGCATTTTTAAAAAAAGTTTGATACGATTCTCAAAACCAAGTTCAATCTAACTTGATTAATGTTTCCAAAGGTTTAGAAAGCATGACAACAGTTAAATACATCCAAATAATCATTTAGGAAAGTCTGGATCGGCCCTGAAGTACCTAGAACGCCAAAACCATGGGTTGTTGTACTGAGCAACTCGCTCTAGCAAGTTGTCACTCGCTACAGCGAGTTCACCAGCACAGGGGAACCTAGATTTTGGGTTCCTCTCGGGAACGCACTCAATTTTCTTCCAAAAATCCCAATTTTGATCTCCCTTAACCCCAAATTCGACCCCAAAGCTTGTACATTAGTTAATAAACATCAAAAGGCATTCAAAACAACAACAAACTTGGAATCATAACACCAATTCACCTCAAATTCATCACCTAGTTCATTTTCAACCAAAACCCACAATTTTCTCAATTTTCATTCAAACTTCATAAACAACCACACCAATTTAAACCCCATCAATACAAACATAAACAAACATTCATGAAGTAAATTCAAACTTGTTTCAACAACAATCACTCACTAATTCATGATTCACACTCATTTAATCAAAAATGACCAAAAGAACTTATCAACAACAACAACTATGAAATTTAAGCTCATAACACAACAATTTTATGAAGTTTATCATACCCACAAATTCACTTGAATTAGGAGCACGAATTTCATCATTCAGAAATCACAAAAGTCATGATTAAAATAAATGCACGTAAACTTATAATTGAAAATAGAATATTTTGAATTAATTGATGAAAAGAAACCACCCCATGTACCTCTAGTCTTCAAGAATCCTAACTCTGGCTTCACTTTAGCTCATAACTCTTCGAACCCCAATCTCTCTCTCTAGCCTACTCTTTTATCCTCTTGATCTACTTTCTCTCTCTACCTCTCTCAAAATATTTTGTGAAGTGAATGAAATGAGTAGAAAACTGAATTTTCACAAGAGTTATGCTTATATACCACCTTTTAATTGGGCTAGGTTTCTAACTGCCTTAATGGGCTCAATATTCTTACCAACTAATTCATCAAAGTTACTACTCACTTAAACCGTTAAAATACCGAATAACTACTGTCTCTAAATAATTACCCCAACTCACTAGTAACTTAGTAAAAATAACTATTCCCACTAAAACACCGAAAATAACCCTCTTAATAAAATGAATAATTTACCCTTACTCACTAAACGACCAAAATACCCCTGGGTCTAAAATGACTAAAATACCATCCTTAAGCCAAAATCCACTAATCCTAAATAAAATACACACAGAGACAATTAATCACACAAGCGCATATAAACACATAATAAATAATTAAAATAATTCTAGCGAAAAACGGGCTGTCACATTTTCTAAAAAAAACCTTTCTTGTGAAAACAGTTTTCTGAAAAATTAGCGACTATTTTTAGTAAACCTTTTCTAAAGAAAATTCGCATTCTTGTGCATACATTTAAGAAGTGGTAAAGCTTTGAAAATAATGACTAAATCTACAAATACTGGTGTTTCTATGTCATCACAATCATCACAATCCTCCTCATAAGCATAATTTATACGGGCATCCGCCCCTTCAGTGGGTGCTAGTGTATCAACGGCCGTGGGGGCAACCATGGCCATGCCGGTTTCGACGGAAATGGGAGCAACCACTTCTACAACCACTCTGTCTATAATCGCTCCAATGACACAACCATAAATGGGGACCTTTGTGCCACGATTTACTGCTAGAATACCCATCTCTACAAGTATCCCTACCTCTTCTAGCCCTCAAGTTAGGGCTAGATTTGATGATAGGGTCGTAAATGTGCAGAACTTCTCTATGAACCAACCGCAAGGTATGCCAACTTCAATGATGGAAAATTGGCCTAACAATCCTGCACTCACAGAACATGCAAATCCATTTACACTATTTAATATACATAGTCTTTCAAGTTCTAGCGTTTTTGACAGAAATGCTCTACAAGCCTTAAGTACGGAATCTATGATGTTGTTTAGGCAACAAATGGATGAGATATATCATGAGATGGTTAATTTATTAACACAACAAATTGGTACGTTGTTTAATCCTTTGATTCAAAGTACGAATCAAAGTAACCAAGCATTAGCCACTCAATTATCTATCAACGGATTCCTCAGGTCCAAAATATCCCACAAATCCGAAATACTTAACCTGTGAAAATTGTCGAACCTATCGTTCAAAGACAACAACTTGTGCCTCGACCTCATCTGGTTGAACCAATGGTACAAGCGCAGCTAGAGGTAATTTTGGTGGATATGGATCATGATGTAGACAAAGTTGTTAGAAATGTCCAACAACAAAACATCGAAGCACATAATAACATAGAAAATTTGGTTGAAAATATCACGGCTCAGAATGGCTTAAACGTGGATTTAGATAGGCCAAACTTTGTATCTCCTTTGTTAGAATATGTTCTACGAACTGAACTTCATAGAGGTTATAAATTTCTTAAGTTTACAATGTTTGTTGGTAGTATCTAAACAGATAGCACGATACTTGAATGAGGCTGGAGATATTGCAAACAACACGGATTTAAGATTAAAATTATTTCCAAATTCTCTAACAAAGAATGCCTTTACGTGGTTCAACACGCTTGCATCGCATTCCATTCAACATTGGACTCAATTAGAGAGGTTATTACATGAAATTTTTTACATGGGCCAATATAAAATAAGTCTAAAGGAATTAGCGAGTGTCAGGAGACGAACGACTGAATATATTGATGATTATTTGAATAGATTCTAATTGTTGAAGGAAAGGTGTTTTACTCAAGTGCCTAAACATTAGTTAGTCGAAATAGCCGCTGCTGGCCTTGATTATTCCATCAGGAAGAAATTAGACACTCAATACTTGAGAGATATGGCCCAATTGGCCGATAAAATTTGACAGTTCGAAAGACCGAGGGTTGAAAAAGCTAGAACTCACAAATTTAGAAGAGAAAAGGTTGCTTACATAGATACAAATGAAAGCGACCAAGAATTCGACATAGCTTATGAAGATGTCGAAGACGGCGAGGTTAACTTTGCTAAATTATGTTGGAACAAAATGTGTTTAATATTACCCTTTAGAGTTTTGATGATAACAAGGTATTAAAAATTGTCAATTGGATATGCTAATATTTGTTCAAGTGTACTGGACCATAAACAAAAATTTTGGTATCTTGTTTGGTTCTGATGGAACAAAAGAGAGCAATGGAATCAAAAAGAATAAAGCTTGAAGCATCTGAAGAAAAGAGGTTCTGAAGACAAGTGCTCCTGAAGTAATGACGTCGTCATCAGAAGCAACATCACCAGAAGCAGTTCTCATCAGAAGCTGAAGATCATCAGGAGCTGAGAGAATTGAAGTTTCAAAGGTTGTTCAAATGATTTAATCACGCCTAAGCATTGCAGAAGAACGGAAGAGTGAAGCAACGGCTAATTCAAAAGGATTTGAGGGAATTGGATGCTTGTTCTTTAAAAAGCGTTGAAAAAGGACAATTGTACGAATTGTACAACCACTACCTCCACTACTCTATTTTGTCTCTGCAACAAAACAAGAAGAACAGTTATACCTGCAACAATGTTCCTCCAAACTTGGAATGGATTTGAAATTGATCCTTCATAGGACAATAACCATATCAGGCAAAAGATCATTGGTGATTGATCAAAGCTTCAAACGACTCTTTTTCATGTGTTGGCAATTTTCACAACGTCTCTTTCACACCTCTGTATAAAGGAGTGATGACTTAGAGAATGGCAAGGACTCAACAACAATTTACAAACGCCAAAACTCTGCTGAAATTGTTCTGCATCAAAAGTTCACTTAGAATTTCTTAACCACTTGATGAGTCAATAATGAGTCAATAATTAGTTATTTTAATTTAATATTTAAGTTTATTTTATTTAGATTTAATATGTTTTTATTTTCTTCTAGAACTATTTTACTTCAATTGCAAGTTATTTTATTTCAGGAACAAATATTTGAAAGATGGAGTCTTGGAGCAAAAGAAAGGAGAATTGGAGCCGATTCGTGCCAAAAATATGAAGATCCCATACAAAAATATCTGGTGCAAAGATTCATGTCAAAAATATGAAGATCTCAAACCAAAATATCTTGTGCAAAAAATTTGAAGATCTTGTACAATAATATAAATGTGGTGCGCCCCATTATACCCTTTTGCTGCTTTTGCTTCTTCGACAAAGCTGCCTATTTTAGAATTTCTGACCTAGAGCCCATGCTTTCTTGAGCAACACTTTAGTGACTTATTCTTGGGGCTCAAGTCAATGCTAGACTATAAATAGAGCAGCCATCTAGTGTGTAAAACCATCTTTTGTTCTTGGAATAAAAATTCACCTTTATTTTATTGTTATGTTCTTCTTCTTCTTCTTCTCTTCTATGTCTAGAATGAACATTAGTGAGCAGACTCTTCTTGTCTTGGGATTGTTGGATAAGTCTAATGACATAATCCTAATCAAACCAAACCATAAACCCTAATTTTATATAAATCTACTTTCTAATCTAATTTCACCGTTTTTATAATGAATTAATAAATACCAAACTCATAAAGCGAACGCGGAGGGTTAGTATTTGTTAATTCATCATCACAAATATCAATTCATAAAGCGAACGCGGAGCTTTGATATTGGAACAAGTGAAATTAGACAAGGATTGCGAAACATGAGAATAGTCTAGCAAAACTTGAGACACATAAATTTTCGTTCTTCAAGGATTCTAATAGCAATCAACCATGAGAATAGGCGTGGTTGCTAAAGGAACACACTCAATGACTTCGAAAGAAGCTTTGATACGCTTAAGAGAAACTTGTCTTTAGAAATTAGGTCAAATATAAAGTTTAGGTTTAGGGTTTGTTTGTGAAGGGTTTGTCATTATGATGAACCAATAATCCCAAGGCGCTTTTATTTTTATTATTTTCTTTTAATTAATAATCCAAACTTTATAACTCAAAACTCTTCTTCTAATCCTTATTAAAAGTTAATTGAATTCATAACTCCCTGTCGGAACAATATCTTTTATTACTACATCGGTAAATCGTGCACTTGCGGTTTTACTCATCAAGTTTTTGGCGCTGCTGCCGGGGAGTTATTGCAATTTGATTAATTTTTTTTTTTTAACGATTAGACTGGAAAAAAAAAATTATTTTTCTTTATTTTTCCTTTTGTTTTTATTTTTTCTTTCTTTCTTTTACCTTAACTTCTTGGGAAGCATGAAATAATAATGATATGGCTGAGGAACGCACTCTTAAAGAGTATGCAACCCCTTCTACGGAAGAGCCACATGCTATTATTGTGTACCCAATGGTTGAGGGTAATAATTTTTAAATAAAGCCTGCACTTATTTACTTAGTGCAGCAAAATCAATTTTTCGGATCACCCACTGAGGATCTGAATCTTCATGTTTCAAATTTTTTAAGACTCGGTGGAACTTTGAAGGCAAACGAGGAGGTCGTAAGGCTGCACGTCTTTCCTTTCTCTTTGAGGGATAGAGCTAGTGCTTGGTTTCATTCATTGCAAATTGATTCTATCACTTCATGGGACCAAATGACGAAGGCATTCCTTTCCCGATTCTTTCCCCATAGTAAAACTGCTCAATTGAGGAATCAAATCACACAATTCACTCAAAGAGATGGAGAATCTCTTTTCGATGCGTGGGAGCGTTTCAAAGAAATGCTTAGGCTTTGCCCCCATCATCGTTTAGAGAAGTGTCTTATTATCCATACTTTCTATAATGGTCTTTTGTTTACCACAAAAATGAATGTTGATGCAGCTGCAGGTGGAGCTTTGATGAATAAAACATACACAGGAGCATATTCTTTGATCGAGGACATTGCCCAAAACCACTACCAATGGATAAGTGAGAGAGCCATCAATGTTGTTACTCCTCCACCCTCTAAAAAAGAGGCAGGTATGTACAAAGTTTCTATCCTTGATCATTTATCTGCTAAGGTGGACACACTTTTTCAAAAATTTGATAAATTAAGTGTAAGTGTTGTCACACCTGCTCCTGTTTCACCACCGTGTGAATTTTGTGGGATACTTAGCCATACTGGAATTGAATGCCAACTAGGTAGTGCTGTTGAAAGTCCCGAGCAATTGAACTATGATAAATATAATCAAGGGATGAGGTCAAACCAAAAATTTTATAACAAAACTCCTCAAAATCCCTTTGGACAACAAACAACACCACCCGGTTTTGCAAACAACCAAGGAGTCCCTCAAAAATCCAGCTTGGAAATTTTACTAGAAAAATATGTTATCGATCAATCCAAGCAATTTCAAGAACTTAAAAAACAAACTGGAATTTTGAATGACTCTATTATTGAGCTTACATCTAAAGTGGACTCCATTTCTTCTCACCAAAAAATGTTAGAGACTCAAATCTCTCAAGTAGCCCAACAAATAGCTACTTCCTCTCAAAGCCCCGGAATCTTTGCAGGTCAAACTGAAACCAACCTCAAAGGCCATATAAGTGCTATTACTCTTAGGGATGGTAAACAATTAGAAGACTTCGTTTTCAAAGTTAAGAACAATGAGGGAGAGATAGGGAGTGATGAGCCTCAAGGTGAGAAATCCATAGGAGAGAATGATAAGCCTCTTGTTTCACCACCTCATGAGCATAAAATTCCATTAACACAAGGGTTTGCTGAATCCAAGTTAGATGAGCGGTTTAGAAATTTTATTGAAATACTTCCAAACAAATTGCCACCTAAACTTAAGGATCCAGAGAGCTATTCCATACCTCATGAGCTTTCCTCTTCCTCTACTCTTCTATCTTCTCCTTCTCCTTCTCCTTCTTCTTCTTATTCTCTTTTAATTTTCTAGTTTTGAATCATTGAGGACAATGCTTCTCCCAAGAGTGGGGGGCCTAATAAACTGTCTTGTGTCGTAGTGTTTCCGAACTCCCTTGAACTTTAATTCTTTTGTTATGTTTTGTTGCGAAAGGCATGTAAAGCGGCTTGTTTTTATTGAAAATTATAACATGAATTTTTTTATTGTCTCTTCTAAATTGATTGTTTCTTGTGCATGAAACTGATTCCTTGTGATTCAAGTGTTCTTGCTATACCCACATCTTGTTTTATTGTGAAAATTCTCCAAAGAGAAAAGCACAAAGTTGCTTCCCTTGAGCAAGTGTATGAATAGGTATTTTAAGGAGCACGTTCTAATTTTAGTGGTAAGTTAACCCTTTAAAGTTTTCAGAGTAAAAGTAATATAAGTTAGTGTGGGAAATAAATAAATTTAAAGAGGACGGAAGCAAATATATCTATAAAGGGGACATCATTGAATCTAGGGGGAAATGATACTCCCTTACTGACTTCCCACGTGAAGGTGGTGTTTTCCATAACAATCAAAAATAGCTTCTATAAACCTTCTAATGGCATCTAAAAAATTTACCCAAAGCAAATAAAGCAAATAATTGCTTTCTTTAAAACGAGGATGGTACCCTTATAGCCAAAACATGTTCAGATGCAATGGTGTATCGAGGGCAACCTCTTTACTAGTGTCTACCCCACTCCCCGAATATTAAAAATAAATATGCCATAAAAATAAACATTCTCATCTCTCTTATACGAAATGAAGAAAGAACTTTTCTCGGTAAAATTAGTGTTAAGGTTAGAACCTGTTTCCTCATAATATCTATCTTATACAGGAGCAAGAAAAGGGCTGGACTACACACACACACTCACTTGAGACTTATTGTTGGGTTGAATAAAGTTCATAAGAAATACTTGAAGTTGTGATTAATGTACACTTGAAATAAAGCCTAGGAGGAGACAAAAGTTTTTAATTGTGATTGTCATATGTTAAATCTTGTTTGTGCTTCTATGTTTATGCCTTTTGCTTGAGGACAAGCAAAGATTCACGTGTGGGGGAGTTTGATGAGTCAATAATAAGTCGATAATTAGTTATTTTAATTTAATATTTAAGTTTATTTTATTTAGATTTAATATGTTTTTATTTCCTTCTAGAACTATTTTACTTCAATTGCAAGTTATTTTATTTTAGGAAGTCTCTTGATTGTGTTCAGGAGCATAGGTAGTTTGAAGTCTCTTGCTAGTTGTAGCAGTGAGCAATTGTAATCAGAGATTACATTTTTAGTGAACTCTCCTTGGAATTGCAAGGGGGACAGGACTACTTCCGGTTTGTTGGTGGAACCTGTATAATTGCTTTGTGTCTTTCTTCTCTCTCTCTCTCTCTCTCTCTCTCTCTCTCTCTCTCTCTCTATGTTTTATCCACTGCATTTAGAATCTGAACATCATTTCAGAATTTGAACTCTATCTACTTTTGATCAGTGACTTCAGTAGGAGAAAACGAAGAAAAAGCTAACACAATTCAACCCCCCCTTCTTGTGTTTTTCTCACCTTCAAATTAAAACCTGAGCCTCCTTATACATGCAAAGTGTTGAGGCCATCTGATGGGAGAAATCCTGTTGAAACACCAAATGATAAGTACACTCCCAAAACATACACGTTCGATGTAACCAAATGCGATGAGATTTTTTATCTCTTAGTTGCTGATGGTCAAGTGGCGGTACGTAATGGTTTAAAAATTCCACCACTGGAGCAACGTAAAAAGAGAGGGTTTTGTAAGTATCTAAATTTTTTGGGACATAAGACTTCACATTGTGCACTTTTCAGGGACTTGGTGCAAAGAGCTCTAAATGAAGGAAGGCTAAATTTTGGAGATAAAACAAAGCCTCGAAAGAAAGTGGATGTCGATCCTTTAAAAGACGTCGACACAATGTACACTGAAGTTGCAAGTTGTAACGTAGTGTAAGTCATTGTGGACGCTGTTGAAAAAGATGTGATCGAAACAATTTGTGACGAACCAAAAGAGAAAATGGGTGCAAGCCAAAAACTTGATTGCATTTTTTACATTTCAGCGCAAGTCGTTTCAGGATGTATGATTTTTAGAGATCGAAGGTAAATTGGTTCCTACTAAATGCCTTTCAACAAAAATGGTTAATGTCAAAACTTGTGGGGGCAGAAGGGTAATTAAATTCAAATTCAAGTGAGCCATTTTCGTATCTAGAGAAGTATTTTTTTACAATAGAACTTTTAACAAAACGAATAATATTTAGAAAAACTTAAGCCTGTTGTGAAAACAGGTAAAACGATGAGAGAGTAATCTTTTGTCGAGAAATGAGACTTGGCATCCATTAAATTCAAATATGCCAAGAAAAGAAATTGTCTAGGTCATAGACAGTGTTATATATTACAAGCTAAGGCTTAAAAGGCTAAATAACCTCGAACAAATCTAATGTTTAAGGTTAGCCTTTAATTTTTCCTAAATGGATTCATAAATTGCCAGCTTCATTTCCACGAACTCTTTTTCCAGGGTTGAATGCGTGACCTTGTATCCAAGTTTGACCGCTACCTCATAGTGTTCAATAGCCCTCATAGCCTTCGATCACACCGCCCCGCTTGACTTTTTGTCTAAAGAATTGAGAAATAAAGCTTCCCGTGCCACAAAGTTGTATTCCTCAAGATGGTGTAGACGAAGGTGATGACGCTCTGCTGTCCTTTGGGTAAGTTGTTGTTTGTTGTAAAGGAGTTGCAGTATCTATCCTAAGAGAGGGGAAAACTCAACCAAGAACACAAGAAGGGAGAAATTGGTAGTGGATTTTTGAGAATTGATGAGAGTTTTGACTAGAGCAATCAAATCTAAGTTATGGCTAGAATCTTTTTCCAGCACATGAAACAGGTCGACATTCAAAAAATTTGCTTGTAATTGTTGAAGGAGACCATCACGAGCACTCTCAAAATATTTTGGGTTAAACTCTTTAGGGTAACCCTAAAAAGTAAAAGAAGAAAGTATGTTACTCTCTATAATGAGCCTCAAAGCCATAGGAAGATCTCTAGCCTCAAAGCAACGAAAATGCATAAGGGTGGGACTGAGGGCATGATACGAAGGAGGGTTTTTGAGATTATAAAAAGATATCTTAGAGGATGTGAAATCCCATCAGCCAAAACCAAATATAATTTGTTGGAAGCAATCTGAATGTGGCTTTCTTGTCAACGATATGGCGATAAGGACGAGACGTTTCTTTAAAGTTGAAGAGATCTCTGATCCCAAAAACAACTAACTTTTTAATAATAACTAGGAGAAGCTCATTTGGATGCCTATCCATTCATGTTTGCAAAAAAAAATCTTCTGCTGTGTGGGAAAAGAAAGCAAAGATGCTGGTAATAAAATCTGAAGAACAATAGTAAAGTGGTGTTTTACAGCAAGAAGGAGGGGTTTTTATAAATGATGGAAGTAATTGAGATAGCAAAATTTAGAAGTGGTGTTTTACAGCAAGAAGAAAGGGTAATAAAACCTGAAGAACAAGAGTGAAGTGATGTCATCAGTTAGTTTACCACTAAAGTTAGAAGTTGTTCCTTAAAATACTCATTTACACACTTACTCAAAGATCTGCAACTTTGTGAATTTCTCAAAGAGAAAGGTTCACATTGAAACTGATGTGGGTTTAGTAGAAATACTTAAAACACAAGGTTTTATTTACATGCACTTTTTCATCATCAATCTCAGCCATTTTTAAAAAAAAATAAAAAAATATATAAGCTAATATGTACTTATCCCTTCACTAGACAACAAACAAAAACTAAAACAAAAGTAACGAAAAACAAGATAATTTATTCACTCCCCATGCTTGAAACAAGCATTGTCCTCAATGAAATCACATGTAAACAAGTAGAAGAGGGGTGGAAAGCTCAAATTTTACCAAGGCCCAGGTGGAGGGCATTGGATTTGAAAATGGCTCATCATTACCTCCAGCGTATGATTGTTCCTTCTAACTTCAGCACTCAACCTTTGTTGTTCAGCCTCGATCCTTGCACACCAATCATCATTAAGCAGCATTATTTGAACCTACTCTTGACGCACCCATTTCTTCGATTTGAGCAGGCTGCTCTTAAGGTACCTACTGAACTATTTCAACATAGAGCCAACTCTCTGGAATTCTTGTGTTAGTTCTTGTTGGATCAGGCAACAAGATTGAATTTTTCTTTCCAACCAATATTTGAAATTTTTCCTTCCTGCCATCTAGATCCTTAATCATACACATTTGAACACAAGTATCAATATCAATCATTTCATGCCCTCCGACTGGTCTCTCCTCATCCGAAATGCCTAGCTAAAACTTTTAGCTATATAGGTAATCACTCTCTCCACCACAATTGTGCAAGCCATGACTCTATGGATATAATGGAAAACAAGGTTATGGATCAGACAAGCTTTAGTCGACCTAGCTTCAAAAGTTTTCCGCCCAGTTATTTGAAACCAAAACTGTTGGTGGTCAAAATCCGCAGGTCTACTGTTTGGACTACGAGATTCCAGAATAAGCCCGTCACTTGGGAAATCCATTTTGTCATAAAAAGCAGTCAGTGACATTTCAAACTGTTCATTGGCAAAACTAAAAGCAATCATGTTGTTTGGGTTCCTCACATTGGTCTTATCTTTGGTAAAATTCATGGTTCTCAGAAATTCTATGGTTAGGCTCTCATAAGTATAATGTTTCTCCCACCAAAATTGTGTTAAGCCTATGTTCTTTAGCAGGGTAAAAACATTATCCCTAATTCCTAGCTTTTGTAAAGAACCAATTGATCAGGATATCTTCTTGTTGAGATTTCTCTCGTAGCTAAATTGTTGTATTTGTTCTTATGAGATGATTTCGTGAGGATGACTCCTACATCATTAGCTTTCCCTTTCTTCTTCTTTCCACCAGAAGTGCCTGTAACATCACCAGCCCTCTTTTTATAAACCATTTTTGAATTGACTTAGTTTGACCAATATGGGTATTTTTTGAAAGTTGAGTTTTGGGAAGATTTTTGTGTAGAAAATGTTGTTTTGATGGTGGGTTTTGAGTTTAAGGTTGATGAAATTTTTTGGATTTTTTGGGTTAGGATTTGGAGGGTTACGAATTTGGGGATTTTTGGTGGAAGATGGACGATTTTGATTTTTGATGGTTAAATGATGTTTGGGTAGCTGTTTTTGATTGAATTGGGTAAAGATTGATGAAGTTTAAAGAGTTTTGGTGGAGATTTAACGTTATGGAGGTTTTTCGGACATTAGGATTTTGAGAGAGAAGATGAAGATAGAAGTTTGAGTGGGTGTTGAAGGTGAGAAAAACCACAAGACGGGGGGGGGGTTGAATTGTGTTTTTGGAAACTTCTTCTTTTACGTTCTAGATAACTGTCCTCAGGTTCAAAGTCTGAAGTAGTTCAGAGTCTGAGTGAGTTCAGAGTCTATGTGCAGTCCA
>Ga0228710_1006885_pt1 | contig 17010 bp, 14 predicted proteins | sample MedpolnodulmetaG_FD_177995 | JGI IMG/M metagenome (GOLD analysis project Ga0228710, IMG submission 177995) | Root nodule microbial communities from Medicago polymorpha collected in Santa Monica, California, United States - pink nodules | ecosystem: Host-associated > Plants > Roots > Nodule... | reverse complement strand
TTTTTTTTTTTTTTTTGTTATTGAGTCGAACCCCTTAGGACAGGGCACAGAGGTGATTCCGCACAGTTTTCCTAGTGCTGTGTGCCTGTATTATGGGGGCAATTTTGCCTTTAGAATTGGGATTATTGGAAGCATTTTTATTTATTTATTCAAAATAATAATCAATGAAAATTACTTTAAAATATGCATTTGGTTAATACATTGGGCCTTCATTATTTACAGCAGTAGTGTATGTATGTAGCACAGTCATCTGGTTGGCAGAGTGGCTGAAATGTTGTCTGAATCTAACATACCAATGCAATTCAAGCATGCTTGGAAATATGTTTGGAGAGATCCTCAAACTTACCTTTCAGTTCATACATTTCGCATGATTTATTTCATCATTGCTGGATAAATGGGTAGAAGAAATAAGGCCGTTCAAAACAATAAAGTAAATCAGATTGTAGAATATGACAAATAAAAATTGCTCATTGAGATAGCATTAAGTGGAGTAACTTGTTCTCTCAAAAAAAAAAGTGGAGTAACTTGTTAATGAATTTGACCAATTGAATGAAATTCGGTACTAGTCAATGTTGGAATCAGAAAGTACTGAATTGGGGTCCAATTGCAAATGTAGACGTAAACGCCAATCATAAAAATAAAATAAAATACTATCTCCGGTCCTTTTTATATTATAAACCAAATATATAGACCTTCATGCATGAACTTTCCACCAGAATATACTTTTTAGTTTTAATTATATAATTTATAGCAACTAAAAAACTCAAAATAGGACTCTCCGAACCATACTCGTGAATGGATCTTGAATTATAAACACTGGTCCAAAGGGGTGGCTGTCCCCCACCAGTCAAGTATGAGGACCAAAAATATCAGAGTTTATCATAGAAAAAGGCGGCTACCTTAGACAAGAACTGAAGAAAGTTATCAGAGTTTGCATAAGCCAGTCTAACATGCCAAGTTTTCATTCTCTTAATTTCCAGCTTCCAATCAGTGGTGCTATATGGTACGGATAATTTTATACGAAATTTGACGAATTTGTGCTGAGGCCTTTCACTAGCACTTTTTAGTAGAAAGAGTAGTACCATGATAGTCCCATTTGCTAAATACATGGGGTGGTTGCCATCAAAATTAATTTTTATTAAAAAAAAAATAAATATAAATATTGTCCCATTTACTGCAATACAGGGTTAGTTGAAAGTAAAACTAAATTAACACATGTCCGTCAATTTTCGTTTAGCGGTTGTTCGTACTAACAATCATTTCCCTTTTGATTAACTAACATTCCACAAAATTTGGCTACCAAATTTTGTTAAAAACAGAGAATTCCAAAATGCTTGGAGTACAGTATATTATAAAATTTAGATTTTAACTTCATAACTGCAATCAGAAACCAATATAAACAGCTACAAACTTAAAATACAATGAACCATAGACAATGATAGATTTTATTTGCTGGGCCACCATGAAACTTTTCCATTACTTCATATGAATTTTATGTAAAAATACAATTCTAAAAGCTTTAAGTTCCGAAGCTTTAAGACTGAGAGAGAGGGAGAGAGAGAGGGGTTACAAATGAATATCAAACCAACAAAATGCATATCTTGCTTTCCTATTTCTCAGTGTACTTTCAACCATAAATAAAATGATAAGGGGTCAAAATTTCTATTACTGCAACTAATGCACCACATTCAAATCCATCAACGTACACAGATGTGACGAGTTTTCCAACTAGTTAACTGCACAAGAAGAAATGAGCATCTCAGCTAGAAGATGATACCTCAACAGCTTTGAACGCTCAATCCATCTGCTTCAAGCATCTCTCAACAGGGTAATCCCCAAATTTCCCAGAAGGTTTACAACTCCCAAAATGAGTCACTAACAGCGACCAATGATCACCAAAACCAGGAGGATATTTCAACCAAAACACCTCACTTTTCCTTCTCTTTAGCCAACAAATAAACTGTGGCAGACTGCACATCCGCTTCAAAAACTGGCCGATCCTTGAGGTCACATGCAAGTATTTTCCCAGTTCCGTCCTTAACCCTAACTTTCCCTTTTGGCCCCATTGGTGCCCAAGCATCAAGAATATCCAATGACCATTGACAATTCCTCCACAAAAAACTCCAGTTTTCAACCCAAAGTTACAATCTATAGAAATAATAAAATTATAAAAGTTTTTTTAAAATTCATTTAAAAAAATGTGTCTGACGTCAATAAGGTTAGTTCAGCTTAACTATTAGTAGTAACCTTTAGGCCTGAAAATTGAAAACTTCATCTACAGAAACACAGTTGGTTTCTGAACACACTTACAGCTGGTTCTATCACAATACTCCCAAGGCATAGAGCAATTATGTACTTTCTCCAAAGTAGCATTTTCTTATCTTATAGCAGCCAGCTTCTTTTTCACATTGTCCTTAAGCCATTATTTATTGAAAAATGGTGATGTAAGTATGGTTTGATATATAAACTTTGCAGATATTATACCGTTTGTTGCCCTGGCTGACTCAGTACTGAAAACAGCATAAAGAATAAACCAATCAAATAAAAAATAAAAAACAAAACGTAACTCATCTCATCAAAATACAAAAAAGAAATGGTGATGCAGTTCTGTAAAAGCTCTAAAAGGCATCATCAGATCTTTTATCGCTCATTTTTAACTAAATTATTCATGTACAAGTAAAAGATCTTTCAACACAGAATATCTTTACGAACATGGGAATGTACCAGGCAAAATTGTTTCTAGATAGTTTGATTGAATATAGAGCTCGCATGGTCATCTATATCATTCATCACATTTGACATATCATCATAACCTATATTTCAAAAATATCCATTACTTCTAAATTAAAAAGAATGGTGTTTTAAAAGTCAACCTCAACTAGGTCTTATACTGATAACTTTATCAACCAAGTTGCCTAAACTTCATGCTTACGATGCTAAAGAAGTTAAGTGATATTCAAAAAGACAAACTTGTGATACTTGACTTAAAAACAGGTAAAAGAAAATTGTAAAAAGTAGCTTTATAATGTTGGGTTATATCCAGGTTACTCGTCTTACAACATTATAAACTTCAAAATCTGAAGAGTGAGACTACAAAGAAGTTGGAGAACATTAAAACCAGTAAATGTGTCACAGCAAGAGAAGATGGAGGAGGGTGATGTGGCAGCGTTTCTAGATTCAAACCAGTAGAATATGAAATAAAACTGAAATATATTTTCAGGGATTATGATGCGGAACAATAATCTGAAATATATGTTATAGTATCGTAAAATTATATAGTAATGAATTATGTAGCTGCTGTTTGGTCTCTAATATCATTACACTAGACTGACATACCACACATGAAACTGATTACCACACTTAAAAACTCTGTTGTCAAAGCGGACATGCGGCGCGGCGCGGCCACCCCAAAAATTGACGCGGCGCGGGGTGCGGGCGCTATTTCGGTGACGCGGACACTAATATATTTAATATTAAAATACTATACTGTTAAAAAAAAATACTAAAATTCCTTAAACATTACTCAAAATTCATGAAGTATTCCTAATTTGAAATAAAAGTCACAAGTCTTAAGCAAAACATAAAACATATTTACAAAAAATCCTAATAAAATTCAAGGAAACCGACACTTTAAGCCTCTAAAGCTTAAAGTAACAAAAGTGCAAAACATTAACAATTAACAAGTTCATCCTCCCAATTAACAACTAACAAATTGACAAATTAACAAATTCTGAAATCAAGAGATGTAGAGAGGAGAACAAAGATGGGTTCTGAGATGATGAGAAGAGATAGAATTTTTGTGTTGGTACGATGAAGAAGTTGAGTTTGTGGCTGTGTATTTGGTTCTGGTGGAGAAGAGTAATAGTTAGGGTTTTGAAAATTACAAAAATGACCCTTAAAACGGTTTAAATGAAGAGAAATCTAGTATTTTACACAGGGTTGTCAAAAGCACCCGCTTTGACCCGCATCGCGCCCGCTTTTGCCCGCAATTGCGCCCGCTTCATCCACTTTCTCCAAACGCTCCGCGTTGGAGCGCTGCGTCGCACTTTGTTGTTTTTGGCCGCTCCGCGCCGCGTTCGGCCGCTATTGACAACAGAGCTTAAAAATGCATTTGGTTATTTCATTTGCAAATGCAAACTCCCAAGTCCCAACTAAATAGCCATTTCTTAACAAAAGACCAAAGGAAATGCAGACAAAACAGATTGCTAAATATACATTTGCTAATGGAAAAAATGTCTATTATATCATAATTTGCAATTGAATCTATATAAGAAAGGGGGCTTAATATTTGTGCACCGCTTCCTACATACTCCTGTAACACTCTTCCCTACCTTAATTTAGATTAAAGACAAATTTAAGAAACTTGAAGGTAACCATGATAGACTAGAACATACCTGGAAGAAATTCTTTAGAGCTTTCAGGCTTTCCAGATGATAATAGCCTACTCAATCCCTCTTTTAGTGAAGGGGACAATGTAGGACAAGAAGTTAAAATATCAAGCGACTGAATCACACCTTTGCTTTCAAGAAATCGAAAAGCCAATGAGACACCTTTAACAATCATATCCTTATGTTCCATATCATAGTTGTCCACAAGAAGTAACAAAAACTCAAGAAGAGTGTTGGTCATCTCCACATATTGGGTAATAGAATGCACCATCAACAAAATAGCAGGTTCTATGTTCATAATATTAGCAACCTTTTCATCAAAAAAGAGCCAATCATAAAACAAAGCCAGTTTCGCATTGGCCTCAACGTAACTCTTCTTCCTAAAAGTTGTCAAAAGCCAACCAATAACAGCCCATCTAGGAACTATATCAGACTGGATAATCTCATTCGGTGGATGGTGTGCACAGCATATAAACCTAACTATATCAACTACAACAGTCTCTTTATCAGGCTCGTTCAAAAATTTCCTTGCAAACCACATCAAATGCCTCTTTTGATGCCCCAATTTCACATGAGTAAGCAAAAACCGCAACTGTGTCTCCATTTCAGGAGTGATCCTAAGCAATGCATACCTACTTGAAGTCCTAGTTAAATAAATCTGAGAAACACCACTAAATCCTAAAGTATTGAAACTACACGGATTCAGCTTTAAATCCTTCCATATAGACTTAAATTCAGGAACATGAACCAAATCCTGCAACAACCGTACAAAATCCCTCCCAATTTTCAAACATAAATGAAACTCTTCCCTCACTATCTTCAGACAGAAATGAACCTCCAAACGCTTCAAAGACTCAAACTTTTCACCATTCACCCTACAATGATCAGCCAAAACTCGAAGAAACACATACAAACCACTACACAAAACATGTGGCACTTCCTCTAATAAACAATCCCATTTATCCAATAAAAGGGTCACCATTTTCTCACAAAGCCATAAATTATCATCACTGAAATCACCACCAACAATTTGCCTCAAAAGGGAAATCAATAAAGCATCATAGCCAATCCCGGAGACTTGAATCATTTCGTAGGTGACCCAAATAAGTTGATGTTTCACCGAACCAAGGAGCTTACGGTAGAGGTGGTGGACGATATTGAAGAGGAGGTTGAGGAAGGTGGCGTAACCGTCGGTGATGATGGCGTGTAAGTGTTTGATATGGGTTTTGGAGAAATGGGGTTGGGTGAGAATAGCGTGAAGGATAGCGTGGTTGAGTTGAATGTATTCATCGGGATTTGGAATGGTTAAGGAGAAGGGTGGTTTAAGGGAAGATTCAAGAGATTGGAGGGATTGTTTGAGAGAGATTTCGATTTGGTTTTCAGCTTCGTGAGGTGGCGTCAGGGTCAGGTTCGGAACCATGATGATGGAAAGAAGTGAAATGGTGAAGTAATCTTCACCTTCCCAAATGGATATCGCAAACAAATAGAGTGATGGGGTTTAGGGTTCGTGGATTGTGGTCTATGGTTCTTCAATTTTGAGCGCAGTTAGGAAAAACCATGGGGTTTAGGCGTTTAACGCTCTTCAATTTTAATTCCTTCCCTTTTTTTATTTAAATAAACAAAGTGATAATTAGTCGTTGATTTTGAAACTCTCACATACAAGAGGATGAGTCAAGATTTGAAATCTGATCACGACGTGACGTCTGATTTAATTTGTGATTTTATTCTCTATTCATTTCTAAATCGAAGCACTTTGGGTGAGAATGGTGTGAATGATTGCTCTCTTGCGGTTGAACGATTGAACCAATTTTGATGACACTTCTTTATTAGTCACAAGTAACACTAGAAAAGTAACATACTCGATAACGAAGGTGTCTAAATTTAAACTCATTATATGGTCTTGTAAACCTACTTTGTGATTGCATTTCAACGATAACTACAACATAACTTATAATTCATGGTTGACTTTATAACAATCTTAAAAGACTGATTTGTAAGGCGATGATTGCATTCACTTATAAATTCATGTTGAAACTTTACGTTATTTAATGTGAGATATAATTTATGGTTGGTTTTGTAACAATCTTAAAAACAGATGTTATGATGTCCAATCTAATTATAACTTTTATCTCAGATATAAGTATATAACTTACTTTCACTGTATTGCTCGTGTTTATCCTAAAATATCTTTCAATTATCCAAAAAAAAAAGGTTAATAAGACTTTACCCTGTAATATAGGACACTTTTGGTTTTCCCCCTGTAATTTTTTTTCTAGATTCCGTCATTGTAAATTAAAGATTCTTCACAATTGCCCTTTATGCCCTGTGACTCAGCAGAATCTTTGGTGTGTCACTGACGTGGCATTTTTTGTTATAATTAAAAAAACTTAAAAATCAAAAAGAAAAAAATTATCAAAAAATTTAAAAATCGAAAAAAAGTCAGATGTTTTTAAAAAAATTGAATTCTTCAAGGTTTTTTTTAAATCAGAAAAGACATTCTGATTTTTATAATTTAATTTACAAAATAAAATAAAAATTTCATTTAATTTTAAATTTCAAAATCTCAATTTCAGTTTTTTATTCGAAAATTTTATTCCATAATTTTTATAAATTAAAGAATTAGAAAATAAAATTCAAATATTTTTTACAAATTCAAAAAAATTAGATAATATTAAAAAAATTTCAAATTTTATAATTTTAATTTAATTCGGTTTTTTTTTGAAATTTTAGTATAATTTTTTCAAAAAATTCGAAATATATTAAATTTGAGAATGGAAATGGTATTTCCATATGGGTTTTCCTGTAATTGATGGGAAATATATTATGTTAAAAATTAGAAAAGAATTTGAAAATTTTACTCTTGAATTTTTATGAATTCTTTTTCAAAATTAAAAAATTCATATTTTTTTTCGAAATTAGGAAGAATTTAAAAAAAAATCTGGAACTTAATTTTTTAAAAAAAAAATCTGTTTTATTTTCAAATTTTTGAAATAAATAAGATTTTTTTTCTTCTGATTTTTAAAAAATAAATAAAAACAATTAAAAATGATTTTTCGTTTTTTTAAAAAAAATATTTTTTTAATTATAAATTACATGTAAACTCTTTTTTACACGTGACATCAAAAAAAATGTCACGCCAGTGTCACATCATAGATTTTGCTGAGTCAGTGAACTCAGGGAGCAATCCTGAAGAATCTTTATTATACAATGATGGAATCTTAAAAAAAAAATTACAGGAAAAAAACCAAAAATGTCATATATTACAGAGGGGTAAAACTCTATTAACCCAAAAAAAATCATTCAATTAAGATAAATTTGATTTATATGAGACCACTTTATTTTCATACAAATTTTTTTCACAAAGGGATCCTCTTCAGCTTTTATTATTCAGCCATCCTCATGTGTTTCATTCAAGCATGGATGAGTGGTTAAGAAGATGGTGGCAGGAGAGGAAACGCACTTGAAGATCGAGATCCCGATTTTTCATAATGACACTTTTAAATCCTCTAAAAAACACTTTTAAAAATGCATTTAAATTTTTATTTTACGTGAGATAAAAAAAAGTTACATTTAATTATGAATTTTTAACCGTCAAACATATAAAAATTCATATTAAATTCATGTTTTGTTAAAAAAATCTTTTTTTTTTGGAGAGATTCTTACAATATTATGAATTTTTCTGCAAAATTTTATTAAAAATATGTATTTTACATATGAGTTTTCTTTATAAGAGAGACCAAAAGTAAAGATGGAAATTTTTTGAGGGATTAAAAATTGAATGAAAATTTTAGAAGGACTAAAACGATAACCAATTTTTTTTTTTATTATTTTAGTTATAATTCCTTCAAAAAGAAAATATTCTTAGTTATAATCAATAGCATAATTTCAACCACCTTAGACCCTGCCGGAGAAAACCAGATTCGTTATACGCTCCGTCAGGCCCCCCGCCGTAAGTTTATCCAACCATTCTTTTTAATCTTTTCAATTTGCTTCAGATCTATCTAATCTAATTTAGAACTAATTCATAAGCACTTTCCTTTATTGTTTCAGTGACGTGTTTGGAATTCCGCCACGGCTTGGAACGCTATAAACCTCATTAAGTCAATTCTACTGTTAACAATCACATTAAGCAGTGCATTTGCGTTTTTAATTGTGTTCCCCAAAACCACTTTTTATAATAATTCTTCTTCTGCAGTAGTAACAGAAAAACCAATGGCAGCTCGAAGTTTTGTTCTGTGGTTGCACGGTCTTGGTGACTCTGGTCCTGCCAATGAACCTATCAAGACATTATTCACTTCTCCTCAATTCACAAGTACCAAATGGTCTTTTCCTTCTGCTCCTCACGCTCCGGTCACCTGCAACTGTATGTATATTATTCTATTCTATCACATCTTTTCTTAATTATCATGGATGTCGAGCATCCAGTGTCGTGTCTGGTGTCTGTGCCATTGTTACATAGGTTTAGTTTCATTTAACTTATTGTTCTTAGGGTATTTTTTTAATTGACTTGTTCTAACTTATCTACTACCAAAAGCACATTTGAGACTGTTTGGTAGAGCTTAAGGAAAAAGGTTATGCCTTGCTTTTAAATTGTTTTTATTTCTGTAAGCTCTACAAGATAGTTTATGAAAACATGTTAGTATAGCATATATGGAAATGGGTTGACTTTATTTCGTCTTTTGTTACAGAAGTAACTTATATATAAACACTTATGTGATACACGCTTATGCTATATGCACTTAATTAAGTTGTTTATTAAAATATGGCCTTACGGCTTTCGTATCATATGAATAGAGATTATGTGATATGATTACAAGTCAAGTTTCTATTTCTCAACCACAATAGATGTCCAAATATTTACCTAATTTTACAGAATTATGTTGCAATTTTTTCACTCTTTACTCACACAACCAGTTCCACCATACCAGACCCATCCTTAGTGCACCGCACACATGCTCATGGAACTAATTAGGCATCATTAAAACAATTTCTGATTCTGAGTGATGGTCCTTGGTAGTTGGTTTTATTTATGCTAAAAGAGCTTCCTATTAATATATGATCTGTCCTCCTATTCCACCTATGTATAGACTTGAGTTTTCTGCTTGGTAACCAAATTACAAATGAGATATTAACATCACTTGAGATGCCATTCATGGGCAACCTATTTGGCTTGCAATCAGCTTCCTGACTTTAGAAAATGATATTATTTTGATTTTGTTTATTCTTTGTAGATGGTTCTGTAATGCCTTCATGGTTTGACATTCAGGAGATTCCTGTGACTGCTGTAAGTCTAAGTCTAGCTTTCTTTTCCTCTTTGATTGTTGATTATTATTTCTTGTAAAAGTGCTCTCTCTCTCTCTTTGTATATTAATACTGTACAATTAATCATGAAGGGAATACAATAAACAAAATAGCAAACTATAGCAATCCTTATTTTTAGTATGCTTGGGCTTTCATATCTCCATTTTCCACATTTCTGCTGTGCAAAATGTAGTAAGAATACAAATTGGAGCATGTATATTAAGTTCAGTTGAATTATTGTTTAATTTTGGGTTACTAAAGGAGACTGGCAGGTTTCAAATGTCCACCTGAAAGTAAGTGTGATTCGTTTTAAAGCAACACCCTGTACATTTATAGTGGGTGTGGACATGGTTCAACTATCCGCTTGACAATGGGAATGAGTTTGTTTAACGCATAGTAGTGATAAATCCTCTTAATTGTTAACTTAGTAAGAATTATTAAGAACAGTAACATCTGCTGAATGTTTTTCTGTGACAACCTCAATTAATTGATTGCTTGCTAATTCCACATTGTACTGACTATAACTGATTTCTTACAATTCTTTTCATTTTTCTCAAGTGAAATATAACTGCTGCCTTTGTTATATATACTTTTTAGAATTTTAATATTGATATCTTAGAATTTGCACCGTTCTCTTATAGATGGTGCATCCCCTAAACCAAAACTTTGGTGCTTATTGGTATGATCAATTTTCTCTGATAAATATTTGCAAGCATCATATGATACCATGTCTTGTAAATGTCATATAACAATCTTGAAGGTTCCTCTCTCTGTTTTTAGTTCAAATATTTACTTTAAAACTCACTGCACCTGTTGAGCAATTTGACTTGTGCAATTACTTTTTTATCCTCTTCAGGATGATGATGTTGATCTTATCAATTGATGTTGTAAAGCGTTCTGCTTATATTTTTTCAGGATTCTCCAAATGACGAGAGTAGTTTGCTTAAAGCCGTTCAAAATGTTCATGCTACAATAGACAAGGAAGTAGCTGCTGGCACAAACCCGAACAATATATTTATCTGTGGGTTCAGTCAAGGAGGTCTCTCTTTTACTTCCTGTGTCCTTGATAGAAAAATGGATATATGAGCAACCTGCTGATAAATGGTGACAATGTTTTGCAGGTGCCTTGACATTGGCTAGTGTTCTGTTGTACCCTAAAACTTTAGGTGGAGGTGCTGTTTTCAGTGGTTGGGTTCCGTTTAATTCATCTGTTACAGAACAAGTTACACCTGAAGCTAAGCGGGTACTTATCTTCAGAAATATTATTATATTACGTGTCATCTCAATTTACGTCTTTCTTTTCGTTGTTAAGCTTTCTCGTATCCATTTTCTCTGATTGCCTCTGCATCAAATGTTTGTGGGGAAATATTTAGTTTGGTCTTTTCTCTGTCCTTTGAAACAGCGTATTTATTTGCTACATGTTCCATCCATCAAAAGTACACTGACCCAATAGAGAAAACCTTATGTGTGCCTTTAAATACAGAAAGTTAATATAATGTTTGGATTTCTATTTTCGTCCATAGTAAAGCATTCCAGTTCAACTGGTTTTCTTTCATCAGGGTCGGCCTATTGTTGTCGCCGGTATACAATTGTCCTTGCAGCGATTACACTTATAAGTTTTAATTGTTTATGTCGATAATATTTTCAATTTAAGATCACTCTCGATATGAGCCTTGCACTCGAATAAATCATTCTGTAGGGTATTTTCCATTTGTCAAGACACTAATTTATATAGCTGGTTATGATAGTATTTGATTTATTGAATTTTCTGGTTTGTTGTTGCCCTCTAAATTTTTTGTTGACCTGGTATGCACACAATGTTATACAGACACCCATACTATGGTCCCATGGGCTGGCTGACAAAACAGTATTGTTCGAGGCAGGACAAGCAGCCCCTCCTTTCCTTGAAAAAATTGGTGTTAGTTGCGAGTTTAAGGTGAAATTCCAAGTTCCCTATAATTTGGTTATTTTTTCAATGACCCTACAATTCTGTCCATATCAATATTGACATTTTGTATTATTAGGCTTATCCTGGTCTGGCCCACTCGATAAACAACGAGGAGCTAAAGCATCTTGAGTCTTGGATCAAAGCACGCCTACAGAGTTCCTCCTAATTTTCAATCTGTATCTCTTACATTGCAACTCAATAATTTGAATATATGCGTGTACTTCTTGTACTTCCGCTGACCTCTGTATGACTTTCTCTATTTTCACTTTGTTGTTCACAATATTTAATAGGATTGAAATTCTTGATCTCATATCATTGTGGGAAAAAAAAATATACCTCCTTTTCTTTTTCTTTTCTTGGTCTCTCAAAAACACTACTACTCCTTGGTATAGTTTTGCTTTTTGTCTGCATTGGTATATGGAATAATTTACTCTACCCCTAGAGATTTCTGCTTTTTGTTTAATTATTATTTATTGATTCTTAGGTAATAATGATCACAAGGTCACTCATGACTGAGGATCGATACTTTTGAGCTGAAATTTAGCATAAATATATGCAGTTGAAACTTTCCTGACTCAAATTCACCAAAAAATGTGATACCATGTGGTAAAAATGGCAGCAATAATGTGATCCTTGATGCCAATTTCTCTTTTGAGCACTAGTGGCAACCCCACGGCCATGCCAAATGATCTCTTCATTTCAATAGTAGTTATTGCACTTATGCAGCACATTTTTTGCGTCTTCTTTCCCATGGAACCAATTCATGTCCCAATTAATTAATTATAGTGGAAAACTTTGTGCATTTCCTTTTTTGTGCTGTTTTTAGTGTTCTCTAAATGCCATTCAAGACATGGACTGTGCATCAAATAATACTATTTTAAATTTGAATTTAACTGCGAAATTTAACTTTTGTCTCATGTTATAATTGGTGCATATATAAAAACACCAAGTTTTAACTGAAATCAATATTATGTTTCTAAAATGACTTTTACCTCTCACAAAAGTAAATTAAAATATGCACCATGACTATTGAACACACTATTTTTAAGCCCCTCGAAATTAATCTTCCATAACCAGGTTTTATACCATTGTAGGATACATTATCTGACCCAGTTTTCTAATATTTTATATATCATAGGTGATTTACATCCATAACCTGATTTTCACTTCTCTCACACCCTTCTATAGAACCCAAAATACTACTCTATTTTCCTTTTTTTATTAAAACAATCCTACTTTTAAGTATGTTATTGGTTTCACGTTATATTGATTGTAACTTGATTAACTTTGCCCGTTATAAATGTGATTTTACTGAAACTTCAATTTAATAGTGATAAAAATAATTATTTTTGCACTGTGTTGAAAAATGTACACTACCTTTTACATCGAACTTGTTTTTAAATCATGTAAACATAAAATTATTTACTTCCAAATCACATTTACCAAATATTTACTCAAACAAAGACGTTGTTGTCCATAATGAATTTTCGTTATCTTCTTTGGCATCATGTCATCTTCTCTTTGGTTTCGAGCAAAGCCAATTGAGTTTCATGGAATATAGCCACTGGCCAATTGCCCAATTGTATGTTTTGGGCGGGGGGGCTCACTTTTGGGACATGAAGACAGATAAAGTACCTCACATGTACCAATTATGGCAATATGTTACAACTTACAAGCATCCTATGACCATTTTGCTCCTTCAGCATAGGATAGGATTTACATTACATTTGGGTAAACTCTTATTTTTACCATAACTTTGGCAAGATTTATTTTTTAGTGGAAAAATATGGTGATTGGAATTTATAATAATCAACATCGTCCCCCTCTCCATGATAATGTTGACACATTTCAAATTCTTTTGACAGTCTTCGGGTATTGAAGGATTGTTAGGAGAAATCTTTTTAATTGGATTTTATTATCATTATCATGCGATTTTTTTTTATGATTATTACTTTTTTTTTTGAAGGAATGATTATTACTTATTAGTAAGAGAAAGCTAATGCTACATTATGTTTGAATAATTGACATAAGTTTCATGGAATCATCGTGTGTCATAATAATTTTAACAAAATCTAAATCTTATAATTTCAATAAAATTTTAGTGGCATCGTGATTTCGTCAAATTTAATGATATTTCAAAAATTACTATTGATATAATGAGAGTGATTTTCATAGACAAATTGTTTGGTAGAAATAGAATTATAAATATCACACAAAGAAAAGTTTTCATAGTCACGTGAATTTTGATTTGGAAGTAAAAAAATTGTTGTAACTTTAAGATAAAAATACATGCTTTTAATTTGCAAATTGTAATCTTTTTTTTTGTGTGTGGCGGAATCAAGTTGTAAGAGAGCTAATTAAGCACTATGATTATAAAGCTACTAAATTAAATATAATAATTTACCACAATATAATTTAATTTCATCCAAAATTCAGCAATATTAGTTAACCCTAATAATCAAAGTATTGACTATGACAACCTTAGCGTGCATCCCACGTAAACAAAACCCTTAAACCCTAATCGAACCGGGGTAGTCGCAGCCGTTATAGTGAGAGCAAGTGTGTAGCGGCGCGTTGATGTGAGTCCGCGTGAAACATGTGTTTGTAACCCCACAAAAACGACACAGTGGGACCCACCCATCACTGCACAAATCACAAGTTGAGTTTAGAGGTGCAGAAACTCACCAAGACCCGCACCGCAGACTAACATTCCCCAAAACCTAATAATCAACCCAACTCAACCTTCTCCTCTTATTTTCTCTCTTCTTCTTCAAAATTCTGAACTGAAAAACCGAAACAAAAGAAGAAGAAAAAAAAAAATGAAAAAACTGTACCGAAAGGGAACGGTTCATCCATCGCCGCCAACTGTATCAGACAAACTATCCTTCCTTCCAGCAACAATCCTCACTCTCACTGTTGCTCTCTCACCGGAGGACAAAGAAGTCCTAGCTTACCTCATTTCATGCTCCTTTTCTTCTTCTTCGGTTAACGGAAACTCTCGCCGGAAAACTAAGAGTTTCGTCGACGGCGAACATCTTCCTCTCTTCCATTGCAACTGCTTCCGTTGCTATATGAGCTACTGGGTTCGTTGGAACACTTCACCCAATCACCAACTCATTCACAGAATCATTGATGATTTTGAAGATTTTCTCTCTCAAAATGCCAATAAAAGGAAGGAGAAGAAAAATAAGAAAGGTTCTTCTAACAACAGCAACGGAGCTTCTGAGTCAAATCGCTCCGAGTTGGAATCGGTAACGGAGAGTAGTGGTGGTAGTAATATTGTTGGTGTTATCAATGTTAACGAAGGAAGTGAATTCATTAATTCAATTGAAGTTGAAGAAGTTGAAAATGAAGAGAAATTAGGGTCAGTGAGAAAGATTTTGAGGTTCATTGGAGAAAGAATTTGGGGACGGTGAATCAATTTCCATGTTCCAACACAAAAAAAATTACAAAATCAGATGGTTTTTTTTTTTCTTTTTCACTGAACTTTATTTTGGGTTAATTTTGTTTTACCTTTTTCCATTTATGATTCCTTTATTTTTTTTGTTGCCTTTTTGTGGATTAATGTACTAAAAGGAAATTGTAGTTTGGTTTCTGTGTCTTGTTATATCATTCAGCAACTCGTTTGTTTTTATTACTATAGCTTGATGTATCTCCTATGAGGATTTAGTTTTAGTGTTACAGACTGATAAGTCTGCGAATTTTATGGCTTGAACTCATTTCTTTTACTGACTGGGTTTATATACGGTTGCTGCGGATTTGATTTACTGTTATGGACACTCTATCGAGTGAAAGTTATGTGTCTCACATTTTAGAAATTAGTTCTACATGATAAGGTGGAATTCATGAGTTTCAACTAACAAGAAAGGAGTGTTAAGAAAAATGTAAATATGAGAGTGTTTCTAACATTTCTTTCCACAAGAATGTCTGAAATATTTTTAGCTTAAAAAGTGTTTCCTTCCCACAATTATTTTACACGCTATTGGACCAAGTCTAGAGGCATACAAACTGTATAATTCAGAAACACTATGATTTTGAATAAATTGATTATATAAAATTGATTTTTTGACTAAAACTAAGTTGAATGTAAAGTGATTTAAAATCAAATGTTACAAATCATAATTTTAATAGAATTAATTCCGGTAAAAATCAATTCAACTAAGCAACCAAACATTTAGAATCAATTCTATACCCCTAAAATCAATTTTTACCCATTTAGAAGTGAATCAAACACCCACTTGTTTAATATTGTTGCAGATTGATTAGTTGTTTCCTAATATTGTAGCTTCAATTCATTTATCTTCCTGCCTAAGCTTTTTCCAAAGTTACTGAGGGCTTGATTTCTCATTTCCACATGGATGCTCAACAAACGGGGGGCACTTCAGTGCCTTTGTGGCGGGAAAGGCACACGCCTTTGAATGAATCAGACTCTACCATCTGTATTTGGCTTTATTTTTTAAAAAAATAAATAAAAAAAGTTGATTAAATGAGAAAAAGGGAAAACTTAACACGCACTTCACTTCATTCCTTTCTTCTGCAACTTAACTTCAACCATCAGCCACCATCAAGTGTCACCCGTCGTCTTTCACCTCTACTCGCCGCCGAGAAGTCTACCTTCTATGTGTTGTTGTCATAGAAGTTTACAATCTCAACTATTGTTTTACCGATAGTACAATAACAACTGTGGATTGGTCGAGTAGCTTCCACCACCGCCGGAATGAACCGTCGAGAAAAGATTACACGCCAACCGACCTGCATCCAGTGATCGCCTTCGTTTCTCCGATGACCGTCATTGACGACGGTGAAGTTACAAATCTGGTTGACGGTGAAGGTATGGAATCAGAAGCAGAATCTCTGCTTAGCAATTGTATTTCAGCCGTTGAATCCATTTGATCGGAACCAGTGTTCACTCCTTTGTCGGCGATGGCTTCACATTGAAGATGACAGAGTCTGCAACACGTTTTCCCTTTTTCTCATTTAATCAGCTTTTTCTATTTATTTTTTTATAAAAATAAAGGCAAATCCACGTGGCACAATGTGATTTGTTCAAAGACACATGCCTTTCCCTCCACAAAGGCACTGAAGTGCTCCCCTCAAGAAACAAAGAAGGAATACATAATGCCTTGATAATTTATAATTATTATTTTTTTTTTGAAATATTTTAGGCTTTCTACCCTTTTGGATGTTTTTCGGAAGCTAATTTACGTAGCTTTCTCTATATTTTACTTTTTTAATCTCTCTATAATACTTCTTTTTTTTTTTTAGAGATATATTACTTTTCTCTACATTAGTTACTCTTTTTTTTGTGTTCAAAATCGAACCAACCCAATAGAAAAACCGCAAACTGAACCAACATAAATCGAAACCGCAAAA
>Ga0228710_1006884_pt1 | contig 17010 bp, 5 predicted proteins | sample MedpolnodulmetaG_FD_177995 | JGI IMG/M metagenome (GOLD analysis project Ga0228710, IMG submission 177995) | Root nodule microbial communities from Medicago polymorpha collected in Santa Monica, California, United States - pink nodules | ecosystem: Host-associated > Plants > Roots > Nodule... | reverse complement strand
TCACTAAATTACTTAAAAAAAAAAAAAAAAACAACATAGCATGCTTATATGGCTAATTGCTTCTCACAAAGTCCAAATAAATAAATGACTTAACTAACAAAGCTGCTATATGGCTAATTGATAACCTGTTAGCTCAAGCATTGTGTGATGCTGACTAACTCTCGGGCGAGGAATCTCAAATTCAAGTTCTTTGCATCTTTCTTGATCCAAATTTGATTTCATCATAATCTCAGAAGCAAACTTTGTGTTTGCAGAGAAAAAAAATATTGCAGTCTGGCTCTCACTACAATGCACTACAGATCAATGCACCACAGATCATTTTGTGACAACCAAAGTGCAATAGTGTCCAATCAAAACCTTATTATTCAATTGAGCACCAAAGACATGGACCTTGATTTGTATTTGGGCAAGCAGTGTAAGAGCTTCTTCCCCACGCCCTACATTCCTTAAAAATCACACGCGCAACCGGAAGTATACTTTCAGACAGGTAAAAACTGTGTTTTTGTCCGAAAATATGGGCAAAGAAATAGTGTTAATATCCTCACAAAGGCGTTGTCTAACTTCAAAACATATTCTATTCAAGAAATACTCAGAGTGTTGTCTACTTCACAACATCCCTGAGTTTAAGAGGGAAATAAATCAAATATAGGAGTATGTATAATACTCCTCCCCTTCTCAGTTGCATCTCTCAAAATAACGTGTTTGCATATTTAACCAGGAACACAACTAAAAAAAATACTCATGTTGGTGTAGTGTAGAAGTTTAACACACAACCACACAACCAAGAACTGCAATTTGATTCACAGTCTATGCTCTTGAGCAAAATGAACGTGGATATAATTCATAGCTAAACCGGTCAGATCACACATTCAATTTGGTTTGAAGTTTAACCAATGCAATGAACTATAACACAAAACAAGAGACGAGTCTGACTATGCAATCAACTCAATGTAGGATAATAGTATGTGATATTGGACTTTCTAGTTTGACTCAAAACACTTCTCTTTTACTTTCAATCATCTTTTAAGATTCAAAATCATGTCTGTCAATTTGGCCTTTGTTTCAATCTCATGTAGTTGGTTTTTCTACTATGCTAAATGATGTCTATCAACTTTCTACCACGCTAAATGATGTATTTTAAGAATCAAAATCCTCTGTCAATTTGGCTTTTGTTTGAAAATTATGTCAGTGGTTTTTCTACCATGCTAAATGACCAACCAAAATGTCTACCAACGTAAACGGAAAAAAAAGTGATTGCACAGAACATGCTAAGCATGGATAAACATGAAATTGAGCATTCAGTCATAACATACAAGTACTAAATCATCAATCAGTTATATCAAACATACAGAGAAGCATATTCATTCACGTTTTAATAATACTTATTGAGACACCAAACATAAAAGCAAAGAAAATACACGATACATATTGATGAAGTTCTCTTGAGTTTGAGCCACAAAACACCCACCTCCTCGATTAGGAACTCCCAAGTTATTCTTTCTTTCCTATTCCAAGTGACATATTGTAGATCCCTCGACCCTGAACAAAAGGAATAGAACAATGTCACAAAGAGGAGACTCCTAGATAACTTCAAACTGATAAAGTGGACAAAAATTCTATGAAGATTTTCTAACTTACAATTAGAAACAATGAAGTTGCTGCCAGAGCAGCTGGTATTGCTACTGATGTAACCCTATCAAATGGCCCTTTCAGGTATGTGTGTTTCGGGATATGCTGGAAATACTTCTGCTTCTCAATAATCTTCTCTCGTGGTCTAAAGGGTGGTTCCAAATCCGACATCCTGCACAATCTAGTTGATACTTGACAATTTTCTCTTAAATGCTTTTTCCCAACAGAGTGGGAAAATTATAAAAGAGATATTACATGAAAAACAAACAAAACTGTTCGCCCCAAAAAATAAATCATCTAAACCTTACAAACATAACACTATTGAAATACATTTTTGAAGCTAAATCATGCATAAAGTAAATGAAAAAACAACAAAGTTGAAAAGGATCATAACAAGAACAATAGACACACAAATGCAGCTCCATACTACTACTGAACTTCCAAACCAGGCAACAATTTATATCATTCAGTTCACTAAACTTAAAAATACCAAAACACAAAAGGTTCTAAAGAAAAATTTCACATAAATATCAAGCATGAACAACATCAAAAAACTATCGAAATTCTAAAATAATCCCTGAAATTGAAAATCTTTGACCACATTATCCTTTTTGGGTTGATCAATTTGGGACAGTTTTGAAGAATGATTTTCAATTTCAAATATCATTTTGAAATTTCTTTAAATTTCATATCTAAATTGGTAATTCACTCAACAGAATCGGTTTCTAGGTCTACATCTAAATAGTAAGAAACTTATGACATGTTCATAGATTGTTTTCAGCTTATTTTCATAAGTTCTCCAAAATAATTGTTAATTTATTTAAATATATCATTGTCTCTGAAAGTAATTGATAAACATCGCCAAAGATCTCTAATGTAACCCCAATCTGCATATTCTAATTGCTTATAAAATAAAGAGAAGAGGAGAAGCTTACTTTGAACGACCGGGGAGGCGACGGTTGTTGAACAGAAAATGGGTCGTCGAGTGGTGTGGCTAAGACAGCTTACAACACAAATTGCCAATAGTTGCTTCCTAGATTCTTCTCGTAATATTCCTTTTTTGTTATATAACTTTTTTTCAAAGTCCGAACTTAGTTTGGCATGAACAATGCATACAATATGTAAGGTTCGGAGTTTTTTAAAAAAGAAAAAAGGGTAAAAAAACCAATCATAAATTGTTACATATTCGGATATTCCCCTTTTTATGACTATGTCTTTTGATTTATTTAATTTAATTTTTTGGTTAGTGAATGTGAATCATTATTTTTATTTTTTAAAATTGTTGGATTAAGTAATGTGGCTCTTCAAATTTTTTGTTTTTTTGCTTGTTGGCCCTTAAAATTTATGAATGGTAAAATAAACTCTAAAATGGATTGTCAGTCATTTCATTGCATATTTTGTTAAAAATTTTCATTGATCTTTATTTTATGATCGAGACTTATTTGAATCAATTGAATTTATTGCTATCATTATTTTTCAGAGGACTAATTTGTCATTTAGTAATTTGGAATAATCGAATTACATAATTATATTATTTTAATATCCAAAAAGTGTTAGATTCATCCTTTTTGTTTTTAGCAAATTTAGATTTGTATTGTATCGATGTACTCTGTCAATTTGAATGAATGAATATCGTTTATTTTTGTTAAAAAAATACCCAAAGTGTTAGAGGCACTTATTTTCACTTACATTAATTCTAGTTTTTTTAATTTGAAATGTTGACCTCAACAACACATCATTTTTTAAATCGTCAGCTATATGTTTTAAGGGTATGCTTGATTCAACGGAAAAAAAAATTAAGAGAGAAAAGAAAAGAGATTTTAAAATACTTTATGCTTGATTCGACAAAGAAATAAGTGAAATTCTAAAGAAAAAAGTAAACCATTACATTTCTACACTTTTTCCTCTAAAAAATATCACAATTAATATAAGGCTAAGGGAATCTAAATTAAAATAAACTTCATTTCTCTCTAAATTGCCTCATTTTGGAGGGGAGACAAAATTAGATTAAGTTGGATTTTGATTCCTCTCATTAGTAAAATAATTAAAATAATATATTCTTTTCATTCTCCTATGAGACACCTATATATTGCGTTTATTCACCGTAGTCCTTCCTTTCACCATTGAATTTATTTTTCGTATATTCTTTACATTTGATTTATTTTGTGCAGTTTTTCTTTTAAACGAATATAACTGAAATATAGAAATAGGTGTTGTGTAAAATTGATATCCATCTAAGTCCCACGTCGCGTAGTGGGAAGAAAATAGAGAGTTTAGTAGCTCAGTTGATTTGAGTTAAAAGAACATTAGTTGGAGGTTTGAGTCCAAACTCAGACGAAGGAGAAAATATCAATCTAATAAAATATCTACTAACATTTGTTGTTAAAAATATATTTACATACACAAAGCTTTTTTTCTTAAAAGAAACGGTATCCAGCTTAAGGACCGACTAATCTGATGGATTCAATCCTACCGTCCACTTGCGATGGCCCATTTAAAGTCAGAGCATAACTCTGTATGAATTTAGCTCATCGAAAAATGGCACCCGCGAGAAAACCAAACATGAAATTTTAAGAGGAATACACTTTAAAGTATCAATTCAACACCACTATGCCAACTCAATATCTCTAGTTTCATTGGTGTAATTGGGGCTCGATATTTATGTGTCATGAGAGAGTTTGTAATTTTTTCGTATGAATATCATAATTGAGAGGCTTGCAATTTTGTCCTTATAAAAATTACAATTGTGAAAAAGTTGAGAGAATTTGCAATTTGTCCAAAAAAATTGTATTAGAGGGTTTGCAATTTTCTCTTGTACAAATTGTAAGCTTAGTAATAAGTATTTTGTCGAGAGATTGTGAATGTAGGTATGAAGTGTCTAACCACAATCTTATGAGTTTTTTTTTGTCTCTTTTACTTCTTTTATGGTTGTGGTTCCGCTTGTTTAGAGATTTCATATTGACGATTTTCCTAACAACCGGCATCAGAGCAAAGGTTCCGATCAAGGAAAGAATAGAAGCTGCCATGCGGCATTCATTTCAAGAGAGGTTAATTATCATCTTATTTGTGTTTTCTCTTAGATAGTGTTATGGATATTTTGAAGTTGGATGCTCCTTTGTTTGATAGAAGGATGAACTTCTCTTTATGGCAACACACAAGTCCAAAATTCATGGAGGATTTGTGAAGCCTAGTAGAGAAGTCAGGAAAGTTGAAGAGTACTCCTTCTACAAGTGTGAAGATGAAGATGACAACAAAGTAAAGAAATGTGAGACTTTAGATGAAGTGAGAGTATCTTACATAAAATTGGTATTCATCAAAGTCTCACATCAAACAATGAGAAAGAAATCAACTAAGTTTTAAGATCATCATGACACATCCCCGTCCCCAACTAAGACTTGCCCCTGTTTGCAAACATATTTGTGTACAATTGAGTGATAACAAGTTTGAATTTGTTCCATTAAAAAAGTTTAAATTTGTGTTTACTGAGTTATAATATTTTTGACTTAAGTGTATGAGTAAAGTTTGTAAAAATCAACTAAAACAATATGATTTCTTTCTGTAGAGGAAAAGTTGTGCTCCATGATTGGCAAGATACACGTAGGATTTATAACATACCTTATGCGCAGCCACGACAAGCAGGTAGTGTGAAATGGATTAAACCAACTGAAGGGCGCGATTTAAGTGCAATATTAGCGATTCTTTCTTTTAGTATACTAATAGAGTTGGAATACGAGTTTGCATAAGAGATGATAGAGACACTTGTTTTGACAAAATCTAATAGTTTACTCCAGTTTGTGAGGTACATGTTGGAGAAACTTATATTGTTATCAGCTTTAGAATGGGTCATCGTCTACATTTTGGATCTATTTATTTTGAGCTTGATGCCAAAGAAGTGGTGGATAGTTTTTCATTTGCACATTAAGATGTTATAGAGTAGTATTGCTTGATTATTCATAATTGTAAGTCTATCTTTGAAGAATATTATGTTAACTCTAGTGTTGAGTTTTTGATGAGACAAACAAATGAGACAACTCATATATTAGTTAAGGTGGTAACAACCTCAGCTAGTTTCGAGATTTTGGTAAAAATACACATATTTTAAGTAATGAAATGTTATAAGTTTCTTTTCCTAAAAACTAAACTAAAATAATACGATTAACCATATCTAAATGAAGGGATAATTACACCCACCTCCCCTGAGGTTTATTAAAATGACACTGACATCCTCTCTAGTCTTAAAACATACAATAACCTCCCTTAAGTTTTCATCATATAGACTTACACCTCCCTTACATGTTAACACTGTTAATTTTCTGTTAACCTTTTTTTTCTTTTTCACGGTTAGTTTTATGAACCCATCACTGGAGAAAGTTTATGGGTAGTTTAAAGGACACTAAAATTGGGATCATTGCCCTGTTTTTCATTATAATCATTGTTCTGAGGGAGGTACTTCTTCGATTGATTCTCGAAATGATTCTGAGAGCACTGCTCCATGTTTCGCATGAGCATCAATATTTAATATTGTCTTGTTGCTCTAATTCCAAACCTCCCGTAGTTGTTCTGAAGTGGTACAAGTAATGCAAAATACACAGTAGAGATATTTATAATCATACTATGAGAAATTGAATTGAAATTAACGTAGAAAATTTCAATTTGGGGAGTAAATAATAAGGAGGTAAAGAAAATGGAAGGGTTGTCGTACATGAAAATGGGACGGTGAGTACATGAAACTGATGGTGGAAAAAAAGAATTGACAAAGAACTAATTGGAAGCCATTGGTTGTATGTTGTAATTTCAGATAGTTTGTACTTGCTAGCGGCGGCACATTGGTTTCATAGACAGAAGTTTGACACCGTTAAAAAAGAAGGGAGACAAGTGAATTTAGAAAACTAGAGGGGGTGCTTGTGTCGTATAAGTAAACCTTAGGGGAGGTCAGTGTAATTTACCCTTAAATGAATAATTCGACACTCCCTTCATGGTTTATGGAATTTATACCTAGCAAAAGATACTATTTGATTGGAAAACTGTAATCATCCCTCATGGGCTTTCCTTTTCTTCTCTTTTGGAAACTGATGGTCGATTATGAGTAATCTGGACACGACAAAAAAAACTACATATGCAATGGGTGGTTCTACATTAGTATATGCTATTATTCATCCTAGCTAGTTTCAATTATCAATTACATATTGACCTTTTTATTTTAGTTTAGTTTTTGTAAATTGTAGTACTTGGTCCAACCATAAAGCTGGCTTGTGGTTAAAATTGCAGCATCAGTTTATTTTTCTGGTGAACATTGATAGTCCCTACCTCCGTGGTTGTATCTATTATTTCTCATTTGCATCACTTTCATCTGGCTACCAATTTTGTCTCTCTTGTAGTTTTGTCTCATATCCAACAACGTACAACTCAAATAGTTTAAGGCCAAATCCAATTGATTATCCAAACAAAAGTAACACCTGCTAGTTAGGCAGACTACTCCTTAGAGCAACCACATCTATGCCACCCAAATGGATGGTATAAATAGGACTCACATAATATATTATATTACTTCACACTTTTCAATTATTTAAACCATTCAATTACATTTTCTAAATATTCATACAACTCCTCTAAAACTCTAAAATGGATCCCACTAAACCCCACAATATATCAAATTAGTCTTTGGTTGCTTTGTAAATACTCCTTTTAATTTATTTTTTAATGAACAAAAGCATAAGCAACTGTGGTAATGCAGAGGAACGGTAGCAAAATTGGAACTAGCTTCAAAGCAAATTATCAATGATACTCTGACATTGTTCCTTGGTTTTGGCGTAGGAGTGGTAGAAAAACCACCGATAATCATGCTCTTAGGAGTTAGGATCATTGTTGTTTTCACTTCAGTTTTTGCTTAAAACAGGTAGAAATTACACATTTAACCTCAACGATAGCTATAAAGAAACCGAATGAGTCGAACGGTAGTTAGCTATTGTTAGAGTTAAATATATATTTTTCATGTGTTTTCGAATAATAACTGAAGTGAGAACAACAATTTTCACTCCTTATAATTAAGTAATCTTATGTTTCTGTAACAAAGCCCAATTCCTAAAGCTCCAATTTATAGCTTCAGTCCTGTTGTTATTTTCCACCGTTAAATTGTCTAATTGTCTGAGAGTTTATAGAAGGTTTAATAGTAGTTTTCTCCGCCTAACTTTCACGAAGTTGCGATTTTAGCCCCCTAAGAAAAAAAACTGCAAAACCACCCCTTACGTTTTGCAACTGTAGCAGTTTTGGCCCCCCAAAGTCAATTTTTGGTAAAAAAATTAAAAAAATAATAATATGTGGCACCTAACTTAGGGTGTCACGTCAATGTGGACCGAGTCAAAATTGGCTTCGGGGGCCAAAACTATCAAAGATGCAAAACTTAGGGGGTTGTTTTATAGCTTTTTCTTTTAAAGGGCCAAAATCACAACTTTAGAAAAGTTAGGAGACTAAAACTGCTATTAAACCTTTATCGAAAGATAAGGGTATTATGAAAGGAGCTGAATGCAGTTGACTATGTTATTTCGAGCTGATTTTGTTTGATAAGTTTAGAACCAAATTGATTTTTTGTTTACCAATAAAAAAAATCGACTTTACGATATAAATTTTGAAATAGGATATATGTTAAACATGTTTTGAATAATTAAATTTTAAGAAAAAATCATTTGACATTTATCTATATTTGTCTTGTCGTAGTATAAATTCAGTTGTTTGTAGACTCTTAATTTTATGGGTAATGTTAACCTGTGCTTCCGGGGCATTGGTTAACAAATCAAATGTAGTAAGTATTACATTGGAACTTGTGTTGTCAACTCCTCAAAAGCATAAAAAGTGTTATTTTTATTTTAAAATTTTCTTTTTTAGGCTCCTTAACTAGTGCTCCGGAGGCACCGGTTAACATGACCCTAATTTTATGGGTCATGTTATCTTGTGTCCTAAGGGCACATGTTAAGCAACCTAAAAATAGAAATATTTCCTTAAAATTTGTGCATTCAATTAATTAATAGTTAAAAAATTGAATTCAATACCCAAGTTTCAACAAAAAGTTTCTATATTTGACAAATTAACTCGTGCCTTAAGAATCTTACGTTAACACATCCTCTCACGTTCTTGACTCACTAATTCATATTTTACATCATATAAGATCATGATTTGCCACTGAAATACAAGAAAGAACATTATTAAGTAGGCTGAGTTACAATCCCAAAATGTATATTTCGGTTGGCTAATTGGTTGCCTCATATTCAGGTTCCCATGTTCTTCGCACCCTTTGGAAGAAAAAAAAAGTTTTAAATGTGTGGTTAGTTTATGTACTTTCCCTTAATTTTGGTATTGGTCCTTGCGCTTTTTTTTGTTTGGCATTGGTTTCTGCACTTTGTGAAACTTTTGACTTTAGTCCTTCTGTTAGTTAACTCTCAGTTGACACGCCACGTGCCACACTCAAAGACAAAAAAAATCAACTTTTAATTATTATTTTATTCATTATTTTTTACTTAAAAATATCATTAGTCCAAGCACTTTCAGCGTTTTTTGATATTAGTCTCTGCACTTTGGTATCAGTCTCTGAACTTTTTTTAAAAAAGAAAAATCTTTCAATGAAATTATTATGTTTTAATTATTGTTTTGTTCATTATTTTTATTGAGAATAATCATAAAAAAATCTTTTAAAAAAATTAAGAGTTAATTGTATCACATTGTAGATGGAAATTGTATCGCATTAACACCATGACAATAGATGAAAATTAACAAAGTAGATGGAAATTAAATCTTTCAACTTTGATTTTTTTTTTATGATTATTCTCAATAAAAATAATGAACAAAACAATAATTAAAACATAATAATTTGATTGAAAGTTTTTTTTTAAAAAAAAAAAAGTTCAGGGACCAATACCAAAGTGCAGGAACTATTATAAAAAAATGCTGAAAGTGCAAGGACTAATGATAGTTTTAAGTAAAAAATAATGAATAAAATAATAATTAAAAAGTTGATTTTTTTTTGTCTTTTAGTGTGCCACGTGGCGTGTCATGATTGACCTATGTGGCACACCGTTAGTTTTGGTTTTTTTTAACTGAGAGTTAACTAACACAAGGACTAAAGCCAAAAGTTTCACAAAGTGCAGGGATCAATACCAAACAAAAAAACGTAGGGACCAATGCCAAAATTGAGTGAAGTGCAAAGACTAAACACACGTTTAAGCCAAAAATATATCATATGTGTGTAATAGTTGATATTAATCTCTCGGGGTTATTGCGATCCATTTAAAGAGTTTATCTTTCTCAATATATGTTTCTTCATACACACTGATCAGTGGTCGAACTCTGTATCAAATGGTTAAGATAATCAAACATCTCTTATTTGTGTCACGCCATATTTAGTTTCATTTAGTACTTCAGCTGATAATTCATTTCTCTAATTGTTGCTTCTTTTCTTGTTGTTGCTCATTTGTTGGATGCTCTTCTCAATTGATTATGATATTAGTTGGGTTGATTTATTTTTAAGGTTAATTTTATAACAAGCTTAAAGTTTAATGCTAGAATATTAGTAGACTTTAACTTAGAGAAATGATATTTGTACAATCATTTTGTGACAACTTTTTGACAACTTTCTTTTTCATACTCACTTTATGTTTTTATTTTCTCTTCCTTTTTCTCTCTCCATTGTTTTTGACCAATAGAAAGAGAGGAAAAGGAAGTTGTCATGACAATTGTCAAAAATGATTTTTCAAATATCACTACTCTTAACTTAAGGGACAGTGTTAAGATATTAGTTGTTTTGAGTTTATATTATTGGATGTGTTTATCGTTTTTTGTTTGACAATAGGTTATTAGGTTTTTTGCTATAATTCGAATAAGGATAGTTTAGTCTATTGTATTTCACTATATATTTTTTAGTAGTGAAATCAATACTCTCTTTAATACTCACTTTTTTATTGACTTAAATCAAAGCGGGTTATACACTTTGGAAATATGTTTCACTTTTAACACTCACTTTATTATTGACTTAAATTAAAGCGGGTCATACGCTTTGAAAATAGGTTTCATTTAAAGTGGTGTGACATACGTTGATTTAATCCAATAAAAGAGTGAGCGTTAGAGAGTATCTTTAACATTTCTCATATACATTCTTAGGGTAACATTTTTTTAATAGCGAAATTTATTTAAAAACTAGATTCATGTTTAAGATGAACAGAAACTTGGAGGTTCAAATACAAACAAAATGCATCGTATATAGGCAAAACACACAAAACAAACACCATAAAAGACACTCACACACACAACACGTCACCAAGCTCTACCTTCAACACCAACGAGGACAACAACCACCAAAATAAACATCATCACCTAAATCATACTCCATCGCGAGCTGCCTTTGAAAATGATATCCATAACCACTCATCACCACTACTCGCCCCAAAAAACACCACTCTAAATCAAACATCATGTTCCCATCACCATAGCTGAGCCACACCAAAAAACAAAAAAAAAATCATATTTTGATACTCATCATCTTCCACCACCTCTCAACCTCCGGTCCACCGAAAGAACACCATAATTAACCCAAAACAAAACTTAAATATTTTTAAAGTAACATCTGTATTCTTAGGTTTTGTTCGTTCTAATCGTCAATGTTGTTTTGCTCTTTCTTCTCTCTAATTCTATATATTGTTATCAGATTTCAATCACAATTTTAAAAGAGTTGGACTAAGTAAATTTATCAGATTCTTAAGTATCACAACTTCTGATCGCCTTAGTAAATTTGATATCTCTTCTCTCTTATTCATGCATATCTTGGACTTAGTAAATTCATGTTGTGCATAGTCACTCGAGCTGTGGGCTAAAATTTAATATTCCAGCTAACTCCTCTTAGTTACTCATACTCTCCACATCTCTATTTTCAAGGGAGTAAATGTTCATTTGTGTTTTTGACTTTGTCAACTCCCAGCTTGTCATTGATTTAAGCTACACAACCTATATGTTGCTCTCTCCCTTTTTTCATGCGAAATGTTAACTTGTGTCCTTAGAGCATATGTTAAGAATTTCACTAATAGAATTTATGTATTGAAAATTGTGTTAATTTATTGCTCAAAATGTTTAATATTAATTTTTTTCATTAAATTCTTATGATAAATGGAATAAAATTAAAGTTTAACATGTGCCCTAAGAATGCAAGTTAACATAACCCTTTTTTTATAAGCAAAATTGACCATTTCACACTTTTTAAGGAATGTGATCATTGTTATTTAATTTAAACTAAAATACCAAATTTTCCCTCATAACAATTCTTGTTGTCCAACCTACCCACGTTCTTTCATTACATAAAGTGCCTAGTTTTACATTTTTCATGTTATTTCATTAAAGAATGGCGTTGCAGAATGCAACAGAGAAATCAATTGCTTTGCACTCTTCCACTTCCCAAACCTTTCCATTTCGGCGCAAATTTTTTCAGACCTACTACTACTACTTTCATTTTATTAAAAAATTGGCGTTAACAAAATTTGGCAAACTAATTCTTCTAAAATTTAAATTTCAAAATTTCTAGTCACTTTGATTTCTATACATTGAAAGTAAAAAATGCAAGAAAATTGGAGCTTCACATTGTTAATTCAACATGACTCTTCATATTGATTTGAACACCCCTTTGAATGACTTGAACACTAACAACCTTTTTATAAGAATGCATTTGGGGGCTTGTGGAATTAGTTGCTTCGTGAAGTTACAGAGGGAGAGGGAGTATTCAAAGAGGCGCTTCATATTTCAAGAAGCAGCTTCATTTAATACAGGTGTGGAAAATTGTAGTGTGTGGAAAACTCACGTATGCCAATTGGAGAATTAAAGCAAGGGCATATTTGGTATACTATATTTAAATATGACGAAAAAAGTCAATTTTGCTTATATTTTGTTACAACCAAGATAGTTGAATTTTGCTTATATTTTGAAACTGAGGGAGTATATTTTTATGGGCTTTTATTTAAGGGTCTTGCGAACAAGTGTCTTAAACTCTTAAAAATCCTAAATTTGAAAATTATTTTTTTAAAAAGTCAATGTTATAATTTACAATGCATTGATTACACAAATTTTCATAAAAACTTACCTTTCAAGCTCTTAAAAAGTGTTCTGAAATACTCGTTTGCATTTTCCTTATCACAAGTTTGTTAAGAATATTTTAATCTGCAAACCAAATCCATGTGAAACTTAACAACAGAATCCAAACCTCTGTTCCATGCATTCATAGACAAATTGAGATCTCAACCTTGATCATTCAACTTGAGGAAGTATCGGTAATCAATGGTTTTTTTAACCCTCCAATTCTTAAAGGAACGATGTGTGCGATTTAGAGTTCAATCAAGAGATAAATAAAATTTGATAAATGATTATTTAAAACTACAACTCAAACTCAAATTCTTTCAAACAATTCTTAGTTAACTTCATTTAATTAACCTTTCAACTCAATCACTTGGTTATTAAACCAGTGATTAAATGAGTTTGTGATCTTTGCGGTTAGAAAATATTGTTAACTTGCTCTTAGTATATTCATTTGCAATGTTTAATATTTTTTCTTATATCGATGTCTCTAAACAATCTATTCCATTCAGTCTTGAATGTAAGAAAAGATTATTTTTTAAGATTCATTCAATAAATAATATATCTAGTTTATAATATAAATCAAATACAGCATTTATTCAATGATCTTGAAAAAGAAGTTTTTTCTTATATTCGTGACGGGAGAGAGATACCGACTCAATACTGTGTTTGCAATAGACCAAATTAATTATGGTGTGGCATATATGCTCATTGCGCTACCCCCCACCCTCAAATAGTAATAATTATTCCTAATACGTGACAACTTCACGTGGATTTCATATGTTTGTGCGATTTGCCTTATAAGTATTAGAAACTAGAAAGTGATGGTGCAACAAATTCTTGATTATTGCTGGAATTGACTATAAGTATGCAAACAAAATAACAAAACAAATAGAGAGAAAAATTTGCTCAACATTTGGCAGTTTCTATTGTGTTTCTTTTCATAAATGAGCTTAAGAAGGAAACGGTTACACAAACCAAAACAAAAATATAATCAAATTTATTAGCTGATATTGTATAAACATAAATCAACACTTTTTTATTAGATATTAATTGCAACTAACACGGTAGTGGTGATGCCCTTGTTGACCTTTCTTGTGTGCTTGGGCCAATTTTAAGATGGAATTGAGTAGGTTGTTTTAAGTGGTTGTCTTTTATGGTGATGATTTGTTCATGCTTTGAATTTCCAATTGACATAAAACAGAGAGGGGTCTTGAATAAGCATAGTTCATGATGGCCTCAATAGCTTTTGGGTCTCTTTGACATAAATAATTTGAAGATAAAGTTTGTCACTAATTTAAGAAATAAATAAAACTTACTATATTGAAATTAAAAAAAATGAAGTGATTAGACTTAAGTAGACAATAAACTTTAGTTAATGACGATTTTTCTCATTCAAATTTGAATCATTTTTACTTATTTTTTGGTCGAACTCTAAATTATCAAGACTCGTTTTTCTGAAAACCAGAGGTTAAAAGAATAAACTTTAGCAATCTCTATTTATATTTTTGGTGAATCTATAACTAGTATCATTATAGTACAATTATACAAAGAGCCCAAAAGGGGAACTATGATCTAATGAATGCATATCAATATGGAGCAGAAGCTTTGGTTAGTGGCAACTATATGCCATAAAGATCCGTCTGCATTATGTAAATAGTGACCTAGTGATTACATAATGATAAATGATAATCGGCCCACCTGCCACAGGTTGCAAATAATGAATACCATAATCAAACACAGAAAAGAATTTAATACTCTTTTGTACAAACCTCATTTCTACTTTTACTTTTGACAGAAAGAAAAATTATGTCATTTTACTCATCACCAAAGCCTAGTACATGTAGAAATAACATGGAAAAGATGAGAATTAACATTAAACGCGGTCACCATAGTAAGAGTTGAACAAACATGTTCATTATTGTGTCTTTATAAATGCGAAATAAGAGTTAAGGTTAGTGTTTTTATTTTCCTGTTACATACAATGTTGGTATTACACATGTCCTTAAATATAAGACTATTAGAGTTTTTCCCTTTTTTTTTTCAAGACTCTTTTTAAATTATCACGCCCAATGGTAGTTCTTAACCAACATGCTTACAATTAAGTTGCATTCTTTTAATATGTAATAAATGCTATAGTTAAAATACTAACCAATTTTTCTTTAAAAAAATTAGGGAAATGCTAACCGGTGCCCCGGAACATTGGTTGAGGATACTAAAAAAAGAAATTATACAGTAATTAATTATTGCATTGAAAATTGTGTAATTAATTTGTAAATAAGTTAACAAAGTTTCTTTTTATGATAATAAATTCGTTTTTTTTTTTTTATGTTTAACAAGTGGCGGAGCCACTTGTCATTGAGGGGATACACTTGCAACCCCTGGTTTTTAGAAATTACACCTAAAATTTTAATTTTTTTCCATTTTGAACCTCGTGATTTTTTTACACTGAACCTCCTGACCAACTCTCAGAATACAGTTGCATTGCTAGTCTGTACCTTTTTGACTTTTTTTGGTTCACTTTTTTGCAAATTGTACCGATCAAGAGATAAGTTATGGTATCTAGTAAACATGGACATAGGCATATCAGACTTTCAACTCAATTTTACCTTTTAATTTTGCCTTTGAGACCATTTCCCTTTTATTTTGATTTGTGTCTTTTAATTGTTATATACCGTGTGAATATTACTCCAAGGTTAAATATGTTATTGTTCTTTATGAAATTGAAATCTTTTAAGTTTAATCCTTACTTAATTTTAATTAAGCCCTAATGCAAGCTTTAAGCTCTCCTTTCCCTCCCTTCATTGTTGATAAGGACATATTTGAATCTTACCTTGATACACAACAAAGCTTGCCATTAATTACTCACTCATCTCTGGTTCTTAGGTCGCATACCGACTTCTCTTCTTAATTCACAAATCTGACACTTATGGTCTGGGAGGTGAGGTTGATCTGATATAGTTTAACTAGTTTACATTGTCCGCCCACTAACCACATTGAAAAGCTAACTCCATCTGTTCCAAAAGGATTTATTTAATCCTCGGTCGTATCATTAATTCTGGCAACTTACTACTTAATTTCTATCTCTGATTCGTCGAAAATCACATCTCACACCTTACCATGACATGAATTCCATTCAATTACTGCTGAGCTTTCCTTTCTCATTCCAAAACATCTCAATAACTTGTTATAGATGCAGGGCGTTTGATTGGAAAATAAAATTGCACTCAGTATTAGTCCCTACTCAATTCAAATTTGTTTAACTTTTTTTTGATAACCTGTTTAATTTATACTTAAACTCTTAAGTTTTTTAACAATTTTTTGTAGACGTGTTAAGAACATTACTAAAAGTTCCTCCGCAAAAAATTATCTCAAAATTTGATTTCGACGTCCATATTTCGTTACTTCTATCTTTAACTTTTGTCGTTTTAAAAAATTCATATTAAAATTATAAGGATAATTAAACAAACTTTGTTTTAGCAGGGACTAAAATTATAAGTAATTTTTTTAGGGACTAAAAAAACTATTAAAATTAAGTAAAGACTAAACTTAAAAGTTTCCAATTTTATAGGGACCAAAAATATATTTAACACTTACTTAAATTATATTAATCCTAAACTAGCAAAAGGACAAACTTAAGAGTCTAAACCCTTGTTCTTGGTTTGAAGTATTTAGCATTTTGCCTTGTTATAAATGTTAGTTTTGACATGAAAATATGTATTATTATAATTATTAATTAATTAAAAATTTAACCATTTGAACTCTCTAACTCTGGGTTTTGGCAACGCCACTATGTTTAACCAGTGCCCAGGGACACGGATTAGCATGACTCAAAAAAATATTAACCAATTCTCTCGGTAAACTTAAAAACAATAGCAAATGTCAACATAATTTAATAACACAACTGATTTTCTTAGACCATTTACAATGGTTAATACCATTCAACAACACTCAACACCCACTTTTTCAATTCCAACACTCCACATCATTTTCTCTCTCTTAATTCAACATTCATTCAACTTTTACCCTCTCTAGTGGTTTTTTCATTCAATACTCTACCCTACCACCTTTTATTTCTTATTCTTATTTAATTTTATATTTTTGTTTTTATTTTTATAATTACATAAAATTACAATTATCGATTATAATTAAATTAAAATAAAAAAACAATTAACAATTTTTTTTTGTTTTTTGAAAAAACAAAATTTATTTAAATAATTTATTTTTATTTTCTTAACTTAAAATGCAATACAACAAACTAAGCATGCGGCACACAAATAG
>Ga0228710_1006879_pt1 | contig 17028 bp, 4 predicted proteins | sample MedpolnodulmetaG_FD_177995 | JGI IMG/M metagenome (GOLD analysis project Ga0228710, IMG submission 177995) | Root nodule microbial communities from Medicago polymorpha collected in Santa Monica, California, United States - pink nodules | ecosystem: Host-associated > Plants > Roots > Nodule... | reverse complement strand
CCAAAAAAAAAAAAAAAAAAAAGTGTTAATGCCCTATTTTACTAACACTTTGAGTTGGACTCATAAGACTTTTTAGCAATTTGAAGCAATGGGTGCAAATCAACAATGTTACAATGACATTAAAGATAAAACAATATTATCAATGACCAACAAGGCAAATTTAGGACTATTATTGTAAATACCTTAAAGTTATACCTTCGATTTCATATATAAGTAAATACATCTTTTCAGATTCATTAAATAATTAATGTATTTGATCTATATTATATATCATATAAATTAACGATTTAATGAATATAAAAAAGAAAAATTTGCTTAAGAAATTGTGAGGTCTTTGGTGTGCTCTTGGATCACTATGTCAATGATAGGGATTGCAATTTCATTCATTATTACATCATATATTCAATTCATTCACTCATCTATTCCATCCATCTAACAAAATACCATAGAGCTATATAAAATTATGGATTTTTAAAAATAAAAGGCATCTAATCCAAATAATAAAAAATTATTAATTGCAACACATGCCTTTTTTTTTAAGTCAAACTAGTCTATCGAAATTGGGCAACACATGTCTTTTATTTGTGTATAAATACCCATACATCCATTTTATCATCCAAAACAATCATGTATAGAGCAAATTAATAGCACACACTATTGGTGCCAATATGGCTCTTAATCTTGTTAAACTTTCAACCTCTTTCCTTTTATTGCTCCTTTTAGAAAATCCATTTTCCATTGTTGAGTCAAGAACCATAAAACCTTCCAAGGATTCATTCATCCAAACTCTTCAAAACCTCAAAGGTGTTCAAAAGGGACAAACACTAAAAGGCATTGGAGAACTCAAAAATTACCTTAAAAGATTTGGCTACCTAAATGTTCAACATGATGCTACTCCTTCCACTACTCTAAACGACCATTTTGATGAAAACTTGGAATTTGCCCTCAAAGATTTTCAAACATACCATCACCTACATGTAACTGGTCGTGTAGACACTACAACCTTAAAAATCTTGAGTCTTCCACGTTGTGGTGTCCCTGATTTGCCAAAACATAGTCACAAACAAAATGGTTTAGAGAAGGCTTCAAGCTATACCTTCTTCGAAGACTCACCAAAATGGAGAGACTCAAAAAGGAATTTGAAATACATGTATAAATCAAGTGTTGATGTGTTGAGTATGGATGTTGTGAGAAAAGCGTGTGAGAACGCATTTTTAAGTTGGTCGGAAGTCAGTGATTTCACGTTCACGGAAGTAGGGGATGCCGGCTCGGCCGATGTAACGATCGGATTTCACCATGGTGATCACGGTGATATTTACCCTTTTGATGGGCCAGGACATGTTATAGCTCATACTTTCCCTCCAGAAGATGGAAGGCTCCACTTTGATGGAGACGAAAAGTGGACCAACAATCCCACAAGTCTTGAGGATAACTTTGGTAAGTAATACTAAATAGAACGACATAAATTGTTGAAAAATACATGAATTTCATCTAATAAAATAAAAAATTAAAAATACAATATTAATCTCTTTTATCATTTCTTTAATTAGTATAGAAACTGAAATTTAATTACTCTCAGTTTCATATTATAAGTGGTTTTAGAAAGGAAAAAAAATCATTTTGTGTGTCGTTTATAATTTTAATAAAATATGAATTCTTTTTTCTATTAGTTTACCCTTAACTAATATTAAATTTTTATCAACTTTTTTCTTTTACAATTATGAACTAATATGAGAGATCTAATATACTAGCATGAGAAATGTTAAGGTATATTAGAAAATTATTCAATATTTTGTTTTATAAATTCTATGATACTATTTCTCAAAAAAATAAAAAAATTCTATGATACTAATTACATTTTTTAATTATGTATCAAAATTTAAGTGGCTTATAATATGAGATGAAAGGAGGATTAATACATATATCTATACTATATATAAAGAAAATAAGAGATTTTGGACTCACTTAAAAAGATAATAATTGTTGTTGGTGTCATTAAAAAGATAAGAATTTATATTATATTTTTTTGTTATATTGTCAGTGTCATTCAAATAAATAAACATGATTAGTTTAATTTGTTATAATTTGAAAGTAACAAGCATTTATATTTAAACTTTTAATTAAAATCAAAATTTCATAAAAACACCGTTCATAATTTTCAAGTGTTAGGGTAATAAAAAGAGCGGAAAGACGGGTACGTGTGTGCCCGTCTTTTTGCTAGTGTTCATAATGATAATACAAATTTAATGTACAAGTTTCTTAGGTTATCATGTTAGGGGATCGAACCTCTAACGCTTCTATCAATCTTTTTACAAAATGCTTCTATCAATCTACTGTTGGTATTTAATGCATAACCAAATCAATAGTAAAAAAAAGTATCTTATATTTTTTTTTTAAACTGCGGTTTGTGAAGGAAAAAAAAATAATGTGTGTGGATGATCAACTTATAAACACACCTTTATTAGTGCTTGCTTATGTTGAAATTGTTTCAAACTTTTCATTGTAGATTTTCATTTGTTATGCATGCCTAATTACAACAAAAATTATTTCAGGTTTTCATGCTGGATTGTTGGGGAAGGAATCTAATCCCTTCCAAAGACAACTTGATTTGGAAACTGTGGCTTTGCATGAAATGGGTCACCTTTTAGGGCTTGGACACAGTACTGACCAAAATTCAGCTATGTATCCCTATTGGGCAGGTGTAAGGAGAAATCTAAACCAAGATGATGTGGATGGGATTATGGCTCTTTATGTGCTTCATAGTTAACAAGAAATAAAAACTAAAAAACTTTGTTCCACACTTAATTAAGTTATGGGAAAGAGTTGTTATATACTTCATCTGTCCCAAAATGTAAGTAAAAATTAGTCAACATAAATTGATGTATTTGGTACAATTTTTGAACTAAATATATTAACTTTTGTTGACCAATTTTTGCTTATATTTTGGGACGAGAGGAGTATATTATATTTTCTCACATTATTAATATCAAGAACTAAATAAGACACTACACAGTCGTTATGACTTATGAGCATGATTGAGATGTTGTTTAGGTTATATTTTATAGAAGCACTAAAAAAACATTTTTCAAAGTAGTATAGATAAATTTTAAAATTATAGAACATTTGAAAAAGTATAAAAAGTACATCGAAAAGAATTACAGAATATTATTAGAAACTTTATTCTTGATATTAATAATGTGAGAAAATTATTAAGGAAATAATAGTAGAAAATGATACTTTGTTTTAAAATAATGCTTGTAAAGTGCTCATGTGAAAACCCAAGAGCGTTTAGCTGAGATGACACGGGTTTCTTCTATTTTAACCAAGATCATGGGTTCGAATCTAGCATTGAACATGCAGCAGCATTAAAACTCTTAGGAAGAGTTTTCCGTCCATTTTGGTCACACAAAGCTCAATGGATTAGTCTCTGCACTTGCGCGCGCGAAAGATACCTGGTTTACACCAACAACAAAAAAAGCTCATGTGAAAGTTTTTCAACTTGAATACACAAGACAATGACATTGTCCCTTTTTTGTTAGGTCACGTTTTTTCTCTTATCGTGTACAAATCAAATTCGGTACTTTGAAGTTTACTAGACTCAGACACACATTGCGTATCAATCATTTGTGCTGATGAATTAAACATATTTTTACCTTAGGCTTTCTAGCTAGAGATGCAAAATAGGGTTATGTGGTTATTTTTCTATAATTGAGTTTTGTAACACCAAGAAGCATATTTATTTTTTCCCTATTTCGAATGAAAGATTGTTAAGGCACTATTCAGTTTGCTTCTCAGTTCTTCATTTTCATTTCTTTGTGATATATGGTTTAACATGGTATTAGAGTGTAATGTGGATGGATATAACTTTTGATATTTGGAAAGAACTAAGGAATAAGGATCTTTATTAACAAGGGGGTATTTTTAGAATTTCTAATCTCCAAGGAGAGATCTACATGATTCCTTAGAGAGATCAAAATATCACTACCTACTACACAAAATTGAGGAAATTGTGGTAGGAAATGAACAACTTTTTCCCTTTACTATGTTGCACCTGGGACATTATATGTTCTTGTGCATTACTCCCTTAGATCAAAGAATACAAAAATGGAGATTATGTCATAAGTTTATTATTTTAGTCATAATTCCCAATTTTAAACTATTGGTATTTGTATAATAACTAATTAATGATAAATACTCCATCCAGTCTCAAATATAAGTATTCCTTTTTTAGGTTCATTGAATAATTAATGTATCTGCTTTACAATGTAGACCAGATACATTAACTACTCAATGAACCTAAAAAAGGAATCTTTTCTTATATTTGAGACCGGAGGGAGTATATAAGAGTGATTATAAATTGACACCCCTTTTTTACCATCCTTATACCTCGATGTAGCACTAGGGGGAGAGAGTGAGAGGCAAAGTTGGTGAGTGAGTGAGGGTCACGTCTCCACGTGTCACTTTTATGTATGGAGGTTAAAGGAATGTATGCTATATGAGGTGGTCAACTTATCATTGCTCTAAATATAAAGATAGTTTTGTGAGTGTGTATATATATATATTTTTTTTAAGTGCTCAAGTGTGAAAGTGATACACCTTTTTTTTGGTAGAAAAAAGTCATACAACTTGAATACACAAGACAAGAATATGGCAGCATATGTTTTTTCTATTTAGTTCAAAAGAAATACTTAAAAAAAAAAAGTCATATTTACTATCCTTATACCTTTTTTTTTGGTAGAAAAAAGTCATACAACTTGAATACACAAGACAAACTATAATTACATATATAATTAAAAATGTAAATGCAGCATATGTTTTTTTCTTTTTAGTTCAAAAGAAATATTTACTAGAAAAGCATTATATTTTTCTTCATACTCAATTTTTTAAAATAGATTCAGCTGGCCGTTTTCTCATCTTCACTTGTCGTTCTCTATTGTTTGTTTCATACACTTAATTGTCCCTGCCGAATGCACAGCTTTCTTTCAAAGTCTCAAACAAGCATAATTTATTTTAATCATAGAACATCCCTTTCTTTTTCTTTTTTGATTGTCCACTTGTTTTGATCTAGTCTAAGATAATCACTATTCAAAAGTTTAGAATTAGTGACTAAAATCATAGCAAAAAAATAATATATAACAAAGTTCTTTCATTACTAAGTTAGTGAAATATACAACTGAGATGGTAAAAGTTGCGACACGAATTCAAACCCGCAATTTGTCACTTCTTAGCATTTAATGTGTACGATTTTTCTTTAGACTCTTTTACAACCAAAAAAAGAAAACAGTGTTAACTTTTTGGTTCTTATGGGTCTTAGTAATACAGAGTTTGCCTGCGAGATAAATAAAGTCGGTCAATAATTATTTCACTCAGAAATTGAAGTCACGATTGTTATGTGGTGGAGCTCATAAATAAATAAATTTTGGTAAATTAATTAATTTGTGGCAAGATTGAGATGATGCATCATATCGTACTTTTTTTCCAAAGGACATACTTATTCAACATACTATACTTATAAATGAAACCATAAAGAGCTATTACAACACCAAAAACATTCACACCTTATATACAAATTCTCCAGCAACTCCATACCCAAAACTTCAATTATAGATAAAATGGATTTAGTTCTAAATTTCCAAAATGTCACAACAATAGGATTTCTTTCTCTAATATTCTTAGTTTGTTTATTCCATTTTCGTCCTTCAAAAGTTGTTAGTAAGGGTAGAGAACCTCCCATGGCCTCAGGTGCATGGCCAATACTAGGTCACCTCTTAGTCTTAGGTGGTTCCAAAACACCCCATAAAACATTAGGCACCATGGCTAACAAATATGGACCCCTATTCACCATAAAACTTGGTACAAATCGTGCTTTGGTACTAAGCAATTGGGAAATGGCAAAGGAGTGTTACACTATAAACGATGTTGCAGTTTCGTCTCGTTCTAAACTTGTTGCAATTGAACATATAGCTTATAATCAAGCTAGCTTTGGTTTTGCACCCTATGGCCCTTATTGGCGCGAAATGCGTAAAATTGTTAGTATCTTCCTATCGAATCGCCGAATGGAACAACTTAGCCATGTTCGAGTCAAGGAAGTTAAAACTTCGATTAAAGAGCTTTTCCATGTTTGGTCTAGAACAAAGAATGGTTCTGGCTACTTGCTGGTGGAGATGAAGCAGTGGTTCACCCAGTTGGTATTCAATATAGGTATTTACATTATTTTAAGTTTTTCATTTGATTTTAGGTTTAATTAACCTTTTAATCTCTGTATTACACTTTTTTTACTTTACTTCTTACATCATGTGATATCAATTTATTTTTTACAAAGAATTAATTTTATTTTTTACAAAGATCAAAACTAAAATTCACTCATTTTATAGGTATTAAAATAATGCTTCTAATTTTTCAAATAAAGGTATTCAAATTTTAAAATAATTAATATCAAAGAAACAATTTTCCATAAACCGAAACAAGGAAATTGATAGTTTTACAAGGACTAAATAAAATAACCGGATTGTATATATGAATCTGTTTGGATTGTCTTATTTAAACTTTTCTATTGTCATAAACACTTGTGAAACTGATTGAGAAAACTTATGAAAACAACATATGACATGTTCAGAGCGTGTTTTCAACTTATTTCTATAAGCTCTCAAAGATAGCTTATGAAAAATGACTTAAAGATTATGCGAAACGGATTGACTTTATAATTTTAATTACCTTATCTTATAGAATTATATTATTTATAAGTTGCAAAATGAGTTGTTTATCCAATCATTGCCTATCTCTAATAAATTCTTCAATATATAGTTTTCCAAACAATGGCTGGGAAGAGATATTTTGGTGAAACAGCAGTGGTAAAAGAGAAAGAAGCACAAAATATTGTAAAGGCATTAAGAGAGTTCATGCATATGTTAGGGGTATGTACAATGGCTGATGCTATTCCAATTCTAAGATGGATGAAATTAGGAGTGAAAGCAATGAAAGAAACTGCCAAAGAATTGGACATAGTTTTAGATGATTGGTTAGTGGAACATCACAAGAATAAGGGTTTGGGTGAAAAGGTTGAAAGTGACCAAGATTTTATGGACATGATGATTTCAATGCTTGATGGTGCTACCATTGGTGGGTTCGATGCTGATACTATAAACAAAGCCACAACATTGGTATGTACATGTTGAGCATATATATGATTATATTAAACTAGTATTTTCGTAAAAAACAATGTTACATATACTAAAAACAAATTGAGTGTCTTTATTGAATTTCATCAATACATATTTTTATAATGTTAAGAAATCACAATTGTTAGACTTTTTTATGTACGGTAAATTTGTGATTTGATGACAATGTAAATTTTTTATAGAGACAATATATCAAAATTAAGCTTTTTATGAAAATTTAACTAGGCATTTTTTTTTAAGGGAGGAATGTCATAAGTTAGTTTTATAAGTGTTTTTGTCTTCATCCTTTGGTTTCTAGAAAAATGGACACTTGTTGTACTCACGAGTTCAGTTATGAAGTAAGTAAAATCCGACTAAAGCAGTTCTCGTGAGCTTAGCTCAATTGGTAGGAACATTACATATGCAGGGGTCGGGGTTTGAACCCCGACCACCCTACTTTTTCACATTTATTAAAATGTTGAACTCCAACCACTTGACAAAAAAAAATCCGACTAAAGCATGGGTTGTGTTTGCTATAACAAATTTTTCTTACTTAGAAAGCATTTACTTGACTTGCAGGCATTGATATTAGGAGCAACTGATACAAGCACAGTTACCCTTACATGGGTAATTTGTTTACTATTGAGAAATCCTCATGCATTAGCAAAAGCAAAAGAAGAACTCAACAACCAAATTGGAGACGAAAGATTCATAAGTGACTCAGACATAAATAAATTGGTATATCTTCAAGCAATAGTCAAAGAAACCTTAAGATTGTACCCTCCAGGTCCTCTCTCGGCACCTCGTGAATTCACCGAAGATTGTAAGTTAGGTGGTTATCATATCAAAAAAGGAACTAGATTAATCACAAATCTTTGGAAAATTCAAACTGATCCAAGTATTTGGCCAGATCCATTAGAGTTCAAGCCAGAAAGGTTTCTTACCACTCACAAAGATGTTGATGCCAAGGGTCAACATTTTGAGTTGTTGCCATTTGGAAGTGGTAGAAGGATATGTCCAGGAATATCTTTTGGACTTCATATGATTCATTTAACTTTGGCTAATTTTTTACACTCTTTTGAAATCTCAAATGGATCTAGTGAACCAGTTGATATGACTGAAAATCTTGGAATGACCAATGAAAAAGCTACACCACTTGAGATTTTGGTTAAACCTCATTTCTCTCCTAAGTATTATGAAACATTATGAATTAGTCCAAAACATTATGTTCTATAATAATTTTTAATTTGTATAGTTTGTCAAATAAGTTGGGATTTTAAAAGGACAGGCAAGTGAGAGAATATTGTTATTTGAGATTTGAAATTAATGTTGATTCTTATTATTTAGAATATTTAATCAATTTCTTAAAAAAAAAATTATTTAATTATTAGTTGATATTTTCACCCAATATTGCTACCTAAAAATTAAAAATATCTTACACATGACTTATTGTTTAATTTGATACAACGAGGTCGACATATATTCAACATACACATGCGCGCACACATACACATACACGCACATGTGTGTGTAATTATCTATAATATGAGATTCCTCGCAGTCAACCATTATTAACTATTGGCGTAAGATCGAAAGACAACTTTAAGCATGGTAAATCAACTTAAAAAGCAAGCTTGAAATAGGAAACATCTAACTTTGATCTATGACTTTGAGTTGCTGCATGAAATCTCCTATTATATGAAATTTTAATTTACTACTAACAAAATTGGTAATCTGCCACGCATGTACTTTTGAAATAAAATTGGTTAAAGTAGTGCTATTTTCTTGTGTTGTGTGTGAAGTGATCCTCTTGAAAGAGGAAACCTACTCAATAACAGACAAAGATGCAAGACACTTTCTATTTTAAACCTTGTTTATTTAAAATTAAAAATAATGATTTTACCATCAACATTTCTACGAACATAGTCAAGGGTCGTGATATATTATTACATCCATAAGGATCATGATATAAGATTATTGTGTGGTTGCTTTTTAGGTTATATACTAAATTTTCTCATTGGTCCTTCTTCAAAGTTAATGACAACATTCCAATGGGGACAATATAGTAGTTAGCTAATATAAAGTTGTATCTCAAGCCACCAAAGCCTCACTAATTTCATTCATCATCATCAACTTCTATAAATTTAATAATGACACCAAGTATTAACCTACAACAAAGTTATCATAAGCTAAATGAGCTAAAAGGTTTAACCTCTATGCATTGAAAGCCAGAAACCATAGCATTGTCACTTACACCATCACAATGCTATGACTAGCCATCACTAAGGAAATAGAAAAGGTAGGAGATGATGATTAAGAGGAATAAGAAGTTTATTAGCTTTGAGAAAGTTATTGAAGAGTAAAGAACTAAAGATTGTTGTGATCTGGTCTTTGAAATTGTTTTTCATGATTTAAAGAGAAATGGGTTTTTATGAGATTTTGTAAAGTTTGAAGTTTACAAAGTAATTAAATTGAAATTTGGTAAAGTTTGAAGGTTTTACTATTTGTGAGGCACTTTTATTTTTCCTCACTATGGTCCATGAAAGTTTGTTTTTTCCTTTCCCTTTTTCTCTTTTGTTTTCTAAACTTTCATTGTCCTTGCACTTTTTTACCATGAGTTTAACCACTAAGTAAGGTTGAGCCTAACTCCCATGTTTTCTTGCATTCAACAACCAACATTCATAGTAAGGCGCAAAACATTTTCAAAAAGGATATTGAAACTGAAGCTAATGAGAGATCCATTCAATAAGCATTGGTTTGTAATTTCAAGACTTGAAAAGATACTAAATTCGTAAGCTTTTGGCCTTAAGGATATTATTTAGTGTTTAATCTTTATAGAAGCTCATATTGGTGCTTTAGAGCATCCACAACGGAGATCCTCAATCTTGAAATCTTAAATGGGTCTCACATAGGCAAATCATTTTTTAATAATTTTTTTATAATAGTACCTAATAAGTACTCAACCATTCCAATAGAGACCTCTAACACAAAATGTTTAAATAGGTCCAACCAATAATTTTTTATCATTTACATTTCAACAAAAACAACTCAACAATGATTATTTTATTAAAAAGTGGTGTGGATCCACTTAAGAATTGAGGTCTTAAATGAGACCCTGGTCTTAAGAGACCCTCAATTTTTTCCCCAATGGAATAGCTATTAGTGACAAACTGATAAGCAATGCTTTCAATTAGATTTTTATTTATTAATTAGATTATTATATATTATCATATGCTTGTATCTATCGATATTAGTCTCAACATTATTTTATTTTATTTTGATGACTAAATGCTATTAACTCAAACGAATATTTTTTTTTGAGAAGTTAAAAAAAAGGTCAAATACCTTCTTGGGTCCTTTAAGTTTCATGTTTGTTTCAGATAGGTCCTTTTAAGTTTATAAGGTTTCAGATAGGTCATTTAAGTTTCGAGTTTGTTTCGGATAGGTCCTTTAAGTTTCTAAGGTTTCAGATAGGTCCTTTAAGTTTCTAAGGTTTCAGATAGGTCATTTAAGTTTCGAGTTTGTTTCGGATAGGTCCTTTAAGTTTCTAAGGTTTCAGATAGGTCCTTTAAGTTTCGAGTTTCGCTTAACGGAGGTTGATAGAAAGGACCTATCTGAAACAAACTCGAAACTTAAAGGACCTATCTGAAACCTTAAAAACTTAAAGGACCTATCCGAAACAAACTCGAAACTTAAAGGATCTATCTGAAACCTTAGAAACTTAAAGGACCTATCTGAAACAAACGCGAAACTTAAAGGACCTAGGGAGGTATTTGGCCAAAAAAAACGAAGACTCGTTTTAGTTCTTGAGAAAAATTGTAAGACTTAATCTAGTCTGAAAGATATAATTCACTTTTATTTCCCAATAAATATAAAAAGAGGCAACTTGGTCACTACTTTCTTTACATTTTTTTTATTGATGAAAGAAAGATAACGAAAAGAAAATAAGATACTAGCAATTATTTAGTAGTATAGTATAAGAGAAAATTAAATAAAATCATGGTATAAAAGACATGTGTATTTATAAAATGGAATAAATATACTTAAACAAAAAGTAGATACGATAAAAATAAAAAAATAATTATTTCATTACAATAAATACAAAATATATTCTTTAACATTTTTTAAAATATATCATCCAATTCAGGAGAAGTCGAACCTTTTTCAGTTAATGTGATAACCACAATTTGACTGATCTTTATTTAAGTCTCATTGTAGCTCGTACAATCAAGCATAAATTTCAAACCATTGTCAAAAAAGGAACAAGCCGCATTTCGACTAATCAAAGGTTAAGTCTCATTATAGTTCATCTGATATACAAGTAAGGTCAAACCATTGACAAAAAATAACTAACAACAGTTTGATTGATAACAAGTTAAGTCACGCAATGGTTAATCCGATTCAGAAGAAAGCTCAAACCTTTGTCAGAAAATGTACTGAACCGGCTAGAAAGCTAATCCAACGTTGATATGTGGACAAGGAGTTCGTCGGATCAACACAAGTCACTTCGACGTACAGCGTAATCCTGGTGCACGCCACCACACCTAAGCACACCCCCATGCATCAGACGTTGTATACGTGTCCTCCAACGACCTCCTAATGAAGCGTCACACTTCACTGAGACAGTTATTCTCACACACGCCTATATAAGGGTGACATTTCTTCACTCTTACGATTCACTTTTCTCACACTTTTTACACACCCCTTCTCATTTCCTATACTGACTTGAGCATCAGAGAGCCAACATGCATGCATGCACCTTTCGTCCCACCGTGAAGACTCGCCGCCACCGTACCAGAGCATTTTCCGACACCGTTGCCTCCATCAATTCCTCACTGGACAGATCATTTGCAGGTACCTTTCCGATCGTGAAGACTCTTGGAGACGGATAAAATGCATTGGTATTTTATCATATTTAATTAATGAATGCAAGCATGAAAGTAATGATATTCGTACTTAGAGTTTATAATAATAATTTAGAGGTCATTTGTTGAGCAATGTACTACATAAAATGACTATTTTAATTCTAAATTGTTGTAGAACATGTGCATAATAAATTAAAAAATAATAATAACATAGGTATTGGCTTGGGACATTGAAGTGTGCTTTTCTCAAGTACTGAGGTTTTATTCTCTCCGGTTTCAATTTCGATGGTATAGTTTAACTTGTTTAAAACAAAAAAACCAAAAAAAATAAAATTAAACTTATTGAATTAAATTATTTTATAGTCAAAATTTAAATTCAATTATGATGCTAAAAGATAAGAATGAATAACTAATTAAACATTATTTTAAAAATTCTGATTCAAAGATAATTTGGTTGTATTTTTATGCTAAATGGAAAATAAATTTTAGAAAATAAAAAATATTGTAAAATAAATTTTGTTTTTATATTAAAATAAAATTAGTAAATGAGGGAAAGGTGAATCTCATATGGTTTAATCATTTGGACAGATCTGTCTTTGTTTATTAAAGAATACTACACTAAGAATAGAAGTATGCCTAATTTTAGGTTTACCAACTTCGAGGAGGCTTTGGTTTATGTCATCCTCCTTCTTTTTTCTCTCTGTTATTTGAATGAATTTTGAGGTTGCAGCAATTTGGTGCAACTCCGCATTTGCTTAAAAAAATTAACAAGGAGTTACATGTGTATATAAAAAAAATATAAATACTCCATATTTTTTTTATTGAAAATATCAAAATATAAATTAATAAAAGCAACTAAAAGTATAACAAAAGTTGTATGTTTAATATAAAATAAACAGGTTTGATACACATTTACTATTTAAACTTCTTAATATGAGTAAGTTTAACATGCGCAAACTTGTACACGGTAAAGAAAATCATATACCAAAAGCTGAGTTCTATGATTTTAGAAATTTAGGTGTTCTGAAATATATATTTTTTTTGAGAAAAATGTGTTTTAAACTCATTAATTGAATAACATTTAGACCAATATCTTCTTTATTCTTATTAAAGAAATAATTTTTAGACTAATATATTTATACCTTGCGAAAAATAATGTTTAGTCATCATGTCAAAAAATTAACGTTTAAACTAGTATTAATATATAAACACGTGAGACTTTTTTTTTGGGTACAAGGAAATTTATAATCTAACTGTTGTAAAAGAAAAATAAAGTTTATACTATTTTTTTTTTTTTTATATTTTTCTGGGGTAGAAAAATAATGGATTTTGTGAATTTTTGAGAGAAGAACCAAGATTGAAAAAACAACAAGACATGGTTTAAAAATATTTGCAAAAAAAATAAAATAAGTGGTGAAACAAAAAACAGTGAAGAAAAAAGAATAAAATATGTCTAAACAATTGAAATCATGCAGCGAAATATTTTATTAGATTTTTTGATCTAAAACATAAAGACACATTAATTAAATGTAGGATGAGTATGTAAATAACAAAAATATATTCAAAATATGTAAAATAATATAATTATATGTTTGACTTTAATTAATGTTGTTCATATTGTTTATTTTAATTGGTCCACATAAGCAGGGGGTAATTACCCACAAATTTAGAAAGGGTAATCTAGAAAAAAACCGTTAACATAACTTACGGACAATACGTAATTGTATGTGGAGGGAGATTGGATGATAATTTGAAGACTTGCAATGCAGTCAAAGTGAGAAATTTTGTATAGAAAGTGGGCGAAAGTTGTTTATTAACGCGTTAAAACAAACTGATAAAGAAGTACAGGATGGGATCAATTGTCCATGGTGTAACATAGAGCCGGAAATCCCAGAGCATGTTTTACTGCAATGTAATAAGAGTTCAAAGACTTGCAGTGCCGTCAAATGTGAGAAATTTTGTACGGACAATGGGCTGAAATTGTTTACCAACACGTGTAAAATTAATTGATAAAGAAGTGCACGTTGGAACCGATTGTCGACTTTATGGAGGAGTAGGACTCATCAATTTGGGGAAAATAAGACATAGGGTTGTTGTTATAAGGGAGCAGCTTGCTTACAGAATGGCGGACTGTGCAACAAAATGTAACATAGCAGAACAACGCGTGCAGCAAGCACGGTTGCATTGGCAACTTCCTCCTCCAAATTATATTAAATGTAATGTTGATGTCGTGTTCTGAGTATCACAAGGATTGGAATCTATCTTCTTCAAGATAAGTTTGGTATGTTTGTTGGATCTAAAACTGTGCGGCAGCACCAGGATTGGACTGTTCTACTTTGCTTGGATTCTAACAATTGTAACGGCACTTATGTGGAGTGAAAAATGTATTTGAACATAATGATATAAATCATCGAAGCTAAACACTATTTGTCAAGTTTTATAAATATAATAATTTTTGAGTGGATACAAGAATTTGAACCCTTTATTTGGTCACACACAAAAAAGTGGACATGTTGTACTCATTTGAAAATAATTAATTATTATTTAGTTATTATTTTTTTTCTATTTTTTTCTTTTTATGTGTGTGTGACCAAATAGAGGGTCTAAATCCTTGATTTCATATAAGAATTGCTCATATAAACAAGAGTCTTTACTCTCTAACCATAATTTAATTTTCTGTTACTATGTAAGATTATATTTCCCATCTAATATATATGCAACAAAAGTTTCAATTAGTATAACTATAAACTGATACATACATGTGTTATTTTTTGATATTATTAGTCGATTGTTACACATCAATGATATATAAATTTTGGAGAATGTTAAACAGTGTCCTTGAGGCATTGATTAAACAACCAAAACAATAATTTTTTTATTAAAAGTAGTGTAATTATTACTTAATCAAAAGTCAAAACTTATATTTTCAAGACAAATTTTTTATTTATAGATTTTTTAACCATTGCCCTGAGGGCACTGATTAACAATATCCATAAATTTATTATATCACTATGCCAACGGATAAATAAAAAATCAAATAATCAATAATTTTCAACATAAAATAATTTTTTTTTGAAGGAACATAAAAGAAATTATATGCATTCAAACATAATAACAAATTAATTATTGGAAATAATTTGTTTCTTTAAATTAATATCAAAATTTGTATTATCCTGATTTTTAGACTCGTGCAGATGCACAGGTTTATAATTAGTATTTAGTGGAAAAGATCAAATTAATGTACGTAGTTTAAGATCAAAGTAATGTACGTAGTTTGTATCAAATAATGTATGTAGTTTAAGATCAAAGTAATGTACGTGGTTTGTATAGATATGTATGGATAATTAAAATATTAGTTTTAAGAATAAAATTGAATTACAACGACTCAAATAAAAACAATATAAAAAATTTATCAAATCATTAACAACTCCTCACTTCTAATTTGTCTTCAAATGCAAAGAAAAGAACTAAAAACATAGCTAAAATATTACATATCATTCCAACATCAGTTTCTAACTCTATTGAACTGCGAAATTACTCCCCAAATTTAACCATTTACTAACAATTAAGTCTCTATATTTTAACAACTTAGTATCAATTTGGTCTCATTTTTTATCCCCAGCTATCATTTTAGTCCCTTTCATATTTTAAAAAGGACTAATATAAGTAAAAGTTGATTAGACATTTTTGAAATATTCATAATTTCATGATATATGTAATTCGACCATATATCAAATTTTAAAAAAGAAAATACTAAAAATATAAAATAAATAAACTCCAGTTATCTAAGTTGAAAAATTATCAATAGTGTGTATTTAGAATGTATTTTTTTTGTTGACGTGTATTTAGAAGGTATATAATGAGCACATGTAGGCAAACAAGATTATTTTCTTATAAATATATGTAATTAATTAAATTAAATAATTTAATTAAATAATCATTTAAAATTTTCTATATCAATTTAATATTTAAAAATTGAATGAATTATCTATTAAATTTGACAAAATCTATGCTAAATAAAATATAATTTAATGAAGGAGAAAACTGAGAAACGAATAAAGTGGTTGAAATAAGCACAACTCATGTGAATTTCTTTATGTGTTTTCCACATGATTCTTAGCTAAAATGTTCTTTTCATGAGTAGGTTATTTATGAAAAGTACCTAAAAATTATACCTAAGTTTTTTGCTAAAATTAAAATAAGGATAAAACTTAGTTGTATTTTCATAAATGTATTTCGTGTGGTACTTCACATAAAATACTCACAACTAACAATGATTTCTCAAATCCACAATTTTTTCAAAGTTTGTTATAGCCACAAAAATGAATTTTAATTATGTGAAGAACAACCATGTAAGGAAAAAGCACCAAAGTTTTGTCCTTAAAATAAAGGATTTTTTAATGACAAATATTAGTAGTTAGTTGTTAAAAAACAACACAGAATATAAATGAATAAAAAGATCAAACGAATATAATAGTAAAAATAGACTTATTGTCACGTAATAGCAATAATAGCAATAAAATAAATTGATATTTTGAGTACTTTAAATTAATGGATACATATTTAGAAGTAACAATATCTCTACAACGAGCTTATAATGATAATTAAGACGTGCAATCTGTGTAGAGATATTTATACTATGTAAAACATTAGTGTTTTAATTTGAAAAATTGTTAATGGGTAAGTATAATACATGTCCAGAGCAAACAAATTATAAAATTAAGACCCTATCTGACTCGATATATTAGTCTATGTATATGAACGCAGACAATTCTCAATTCACATGAAAAAAATAGAAAAAAGGTAAAATAAAATTAAGGGTTAATAGGTCTTTACCCCCTGTAATATAGTTCATTTTTGATTTTCCTCCTGTAATTTTTTTTTGATTTACCCCCTGTAAAAAATAATTGTTTTGATTTACCCCCTTAATAAGCCAAACAAAAACCAATTTTTTTTTTCAAAAAATTTTCGTTTTTGTTTGGCCTATTAGGAGGGTAAATCAAAAC
>Ga0228710_1006876_pt1 | contig 17034 bp, 7 predicted proteins | sample MedpolnodulmetaG_FD_177995 | JGI IMG/M metagenome (GOLD analysis project Ga0228710, IMG submission 177995) | Root nodule microbial communities from Medicago polymorpha collected in Santa Monica, California, United States - pink nodules | ecosystem: Host-associated > Plants > Roots > Nodule... | reverse complement strand
TATAATTTCCAATTGAAAAGAACATGTGAATTTGTTATCTTAACTAAACTACCGTCAGTGGTGCCTGTTCTTTACATTCTTCAAATTCATTTGATTTTGAAAACATTAATTGTACTGAACTCAGATTCTGTGAACATACTTTGTAATATTTGTATGTATGTATGGAGAGAAGAAGAGGGTAGAATAAAAGAGGGAAGCGGTGAGTGATTCTATCTATTCTTTGATATGTAAAATATAAGAGGGTGAAATATGGTTCGGTATTTATCTACAGTGCATGTTACAAAGGCTAATTTTGTAATTTTTGGTGGCCTAAAGAGATATAAGGGGGGCGTAAAAAGTAACCTCCAAAAAATTGGGGCTTTGAAGGGGGCTAAAATATTGGGGCTTTACAATTTAGGGCTTTGTTGACAGCTCTAACGAGAAGAACAGAGGGTGAGAAAAGAAAAAATCTAATTCAAATTTATTAATTTAAATGGGCTACAATCTACATGGGCTACTTCCCATAAAAAAACTCTAGGCTAAATTTGATCAAAAGAAGAAAGAAAAAACTATTACTTTTCTCACCCAACGATCTCTCTCGCACCCAAATTATTTTTTATGAAAATGCTCATTGAATTTTCGGATTCTACAATTTGAAATGAATTTTCCCCTTGTTTTGAGATGGAAAAATGAGTTATTCATCAATTTGAATTTTATAATCCGAACACCCTAAAAAATAAGGCGCGTTTTTTTTTTCGGATTATAAAATCCGAACAACCCTAAACACACCTCTTGTGCAAAAAATTCTGAGGAAAACAATTCAGATTATATAATCCGAACCATATTAGCACAAATACTGAGCATATGTGAAATATGGATAGCCAATTTAAGGACCATATTAATCATCTTAACCCTATCCTTATGTTTTAGGACATTGTTAGTTGTTTCCGCCGTGTCTCAGTTGAAAATCCGGTTTTTGGACTACTTGATCAGATTGCTCAAAACTTTCCCAGAAAATCAGGTGAAAAAAAATCAAGTATCAAGCATTCCTTAGAATGGACTTCTAACGAGATTCCGCTCCTCAAAATCCAAAATTCCATTGTTTGGACCCATTTTTAATTTTTTAAATTTTTTTATATTCTCAGAAAAATAAAAAAAAATTGCATTAGTTTTATTTTACTTTTAGAATTTTTTGGTGGTATTTTTATATTTTTCTGATTTTATTTGACAGGTTTTATCATTTTTCTACTTTGTTTTTATGTTGTTTTTAAAAGCAATATTCAAAATTGTTGAAATATGAGAGAATCATATTGCTGGTATATAAGCATATTTTGAATTATATAATCTGAACACTTCAGATTATATAATTCGAACACGTTTGAACTGTGTTCGGATTATAGAATCTGAAAACCCATAAACATTTTTGTAAAAAAAGTAGGGCGCACGAGAAATAAATAGGTGTGGAAAGTTTTTTTTTTTTAAGAGTAGATGGGAAAAGTTTAGTCAAAGCAAAAACAACTATGGGCTAGTAAGGTTGATTCTCCTAAGGAGGATCCCATAGCACAATATTGTTTTTTGAGTTATTGTGTTATTGATATGAAGTTTCCATCACCGCTTAACAATGATTAGTTTTTGTAGGGAATCTTTAGGGCACATAAGGTGTCGCTCCCAACAAAAAAAATTCATACACATGAATCAGAAATTAAACCAATGACCACATGCTTAAGAGGCTCAAATTCTTTACCACTTGAACCAATCAATTTTTTTCATAATACAATATTCTACTATTGGTTTATTATCCACAAGTAGATATAACATCTATATTCCCCGAGTTATATTGAAGTTGTTTGAAGTTCATATTGCTTAAATTTCTGGGTTGTTGGATGTATATATATGTGTTTTAACATCTTTATTCTTTGAGTTAACTTCTTTTTTTTTTGGTGAAGTAACCTAGTGGCTAGAGCTCACACCTTTAAGCGTGGAGAAATGGGATGTCCGGAGTTCGAACCCAGCCCCTGCATATAATGTGCAATATCCCTAGCAACTGAGCTAAGGTCACGGAGATTCTTTGAGTTAATTTTTGAAATGAAGTTCAAGCTCATTTAGTATGATAGCAAAGATGGGTTAAAGATTGCAATATGTCAGGTGCCATGGTGGGCATTGAAGTTGTTTGAAATTTGTCTGACTCTTGTATAGTTGTGTGGACACCATCATCTTTTGAGCTAGATTTTGGAATGAGATCCAAAATCATTTAACATGCTGGATACCATCATCATTTGAGCTAATTTTTGGGATAAGATCCAAATCTATTTAACAAATTACATTTACCAAAAAGTAGCTAGAGGTGTAAAATGTTGCTTACATATTAGTTACACCATTTAGTGTATGTTTGGTTATCCGGTGATGAAAATTGATTTTGATTGAAAATATTTTGTAGGATTGATTTTGACTAAGAAAGTTTAAATGCTTAAATTTATGTAGCAATTGATATTTTCTTTATTACTGCAATTTTTATTTTACTTTACTTTTTTCAAACTATGTTCAACAAAAGCATTGATTAATATCCTTTACTGAAACTATCTAGCTGCATTTTGATAGCTGAAAGTATATCAAGTCCTAGTCTGGATGCTCCAAACTCCAAAGACTGAAGCTTCTGGTAGACAGTATAGGCCACCAACTTCTTCGACTAAAAATAAGTGCATTATCATGCTAACTGACTAACTGTTATGCTATTTATTTATTCCCCTACTTCCCTTATTGGAGGTCTTTTATCATCTAATAGTTAGGAATTTTTTGTTTTATGGAGAGACCATGTGGGTATGGTGCTACTAATTTTTTTTTTGAAGAAAGTATGATGCTACTAACTATTTGTATCTGAAGAGCGTAGATATATGCATGTTGAAAGTAGCTATGAACTTTGGCTGTTTAATTAATATCAGGCTTTCTTTTTCAAAATGATTTTAATTTACACCAACCCTTTATTGTTTTAATTTGCCTCTCATGACTTATGGAACCCAAGGGACAACTTCTATTGATTGATGAAAAAACAAAGGATGAGATTTATGGAAGTTTGAAGAAAGTTCTTCTTATCATGCAGATAACCACCTCTGATCCTAAGGTACTGCTTATGCAATTGTCTGTATCAAATCAATATCAGGATCCAGTGATTGGAGAACTTCGCTAACTGATTGTGTTTTTTTCTTGTTTATTCTGCTTTTGATGTGGCTAGTACGTTAATATGTGTGAGGTAAAAGTGAATCTTATTGATTAACAACATAGGTACAAGGCATATATATAGGTAAATACTTAGTTAGTTGCTAACAAACTAGCTTACTTGTGCAACAAGTATGTTCTTAGCCAACCCTTAACTAACTAACTATGTGCAACTTTTAGCATATGCCTAACAATATGTTTAAATGAACTGGCTATGCATGCATGCTTTGGGAGCAAGATAATTTAAAATGGTTTGAAGTTTATCTTTTTGTTCTTTTCCTTTCTCAAACAGGATGCGGCTTTTGTTATTAATGGATGTGCTCTTGAGATTGCGCTTAAGCACTATCACGAAGCTTTTACTGAGCTGACGATATTGTCAAGGATTGCTAAATGATGTCATATGACACCATCACAAAATCACAGGTTTGTTGTACAACCTTAGCTGCATGTAATTGTGATTTTTGAATACGTAATCCTTTTCTAGTCATTCTTCCCCCCCTTTTCAAACTCCTAGCATCCTGGCTTGAACTGTTAGCTTAAATTACTGATTGAAATTTCATATTCATTGCTGTGTTCTGTACCATTTATGTTTATGACATCCTTATTACAAGTTACAAGATGGCATTGTTATATTGACAAATAGTGCCGGGTTTCTTTTTCCTGTGTGAAGTCTCCCACCTTGTAGAATACAAAATACTTGCATTTTGTGTTGTTTCCGATTCGCGCCCATGGCCTAATGAAGCGATTGTGGGTATATGGTCCACTGGGCGTGTTTTTTTAAATACAGCTTTCATAGCTTAGTTTGTTAGAGCACCCGTTTAGTAAGCGGGAGGCCTTGAGTTCAACTCTCAATGAAAGCAAAATTTATTATTTTAGCTGACCCTACTTAGTGGGATAACACTTGGTTGTTATTGTGTTGCTTCTGATTCAATTTACCAGAAAAACTATGCTTGTTTGCTCTGCCACTGCATTGTTTGTCACAGCTTGTGCAGATCTTAAAATCGCATGACTATAGAACATTAGCAATTGGTGATGGTGGGAATGATGTATGGATGATAAAACAAGCGGAAATAGGTCTTGGCATTAGTGGTAAAGAAGGATCGCAGGCAGCAAGGGCATCTTCTTATAGTATTGGAAGTAAGCATTTTTATATCTTTTGCTTGTACAATCACGATGTATTTACAAGTCCTTGTATACATTTTCTCAATCCTCTTTTTCTTCTTTTTCTTGGATGAATCTTGAGGGACTACAGTAAGATTGTATTTTTATACCAGTTTCTAGCAGAATGTTGCTATGCAAGAATTGCATTTCAATTTCTTCTTTATGTTGTTTAAATTTTGGCTTTAAGCCGTCTCTGGACTAGCCTTTTCAATTCTGTTAGCTTCATGGCTTATAATATTTTGCACACTAGTGTTTCTGTTCTAGTCAGTGTGCTTGACAAAGATCTGAGTGAAAAATCCCTGATGGAACATTCACAATTTTATATGCTACTAATTCTTCTCAATTTTAGATAGTTATTATTTGAATACAAGTGACAAAATTCTTGCATTTTGGTTTGGTACCCTTTTTTTATAAGAGAACGGTTAAAGTTAATTTTGCCTGAACCTTTTCAACAAACCAGAGTAGTAAATATTTGTTTGATTTGCACATCTAAACTAATTCATTGGTACTCATTAAATTGACTATACATTTTAGAACAGGCTTCTAAATCCTAGTACATTTGCTGGATGATTTGGGTGATCTCTCTTCTATATGAGTGTTATAGTGAGAATAATTTATGTAAAAGACCTTCATAATGACCAATTATCGATCATCATTAGTAATAAAAGTTACCACGAATCCAAGATAACGACTTCATAGAATTCTTACCGTCATAACCCAACTGATTCCCAGTTATTTGTTTTCAGGAAGTTTTTATGCCTGATATTGTTTGTCATTTGTAGGCAGTAGTTGTATTTCTAATAAGCATACACGCCTTTGCGGCTATGACTATAATAAAAGTGAAATGGAGGAGGTTTCAATGTTTGGATTCTCTAGTTGTATATGGTTGCAGGGTTTTGCAATTTCAATTTTCTTAGATGGGAAGTTCCTTGCTTTTTGAACCCTTTTAACTTTAAAATGAATAGCTACTCTTGATGACGGTGGTCCGGGGCACACATTTTAGGTAGCCTTGTGATATAGTGGTCACAGTTACTCACGGTAACATACTTTTTTTTTTGGTAGGATGCAAGTAAGAATACCTACATTCCCCTTCTCACTGCCAATTAGTAAGAGCCTGCTGCGCCACAAAATCTTATAGAACGTCAAATACCTGTCATATCCCTAGTATCCTCTCCTGCCTTGCAGGATAAGATTTCACATTCTACTGAAATCTTGTCCCATAAACATAGTAAAGGTGTTATCTAAGGTGGACATGGTATATTAATTGACCATTGGTGGTGACATTGATCATTGCACATGTCAATGTCACTTTGTTCTCCACTTTTTCTTTTTGCTGAAATTTGTATACATTGCATCAGCTATATTTTCATAGAAACTATAATTTCCATACAGCTCACAGTTGCAGCCTGGATGGTCCAATACTTGCCATCAAGTACTTTCGATGTACATATAGACGAAGCAAAACCAGTACACTTCAGCCGGTTGAACAACTGGGAGGCCGATTATTTCTGCTGTCCGGTTACCCAATGAACAAAGACAAGAGAATCAACAACATTTGGAATAGCATTAGGTGCCATATAGTTTAGTTGTATAGCACTATACCCTCATGATCTTTATCAACAAGTTGAATTTATAGCATCTCCAATATAGGTTTTGATCTGGTAAATATACATGTAATTTTTTCGGAAGTCGATCCAGCCCTACCCACCATAGATCCTAACCATTAGACTAATAATGCCTATCAAAAATAAAAAAATAAATTCACTCTCTATTTCAAAACAGAACGTGTACTTCATCGTTTCCGCCAAACGGCCACTACACACTCAAACAGGACACAGCACCACCATTGCGAACCTCCACAATATCCACCTAAGCCATATGTCTGAATTGACTCTTGATCTGTTGTTTGAGTTATTAGCAGTAAATTAACAGATTGGTTTAGCAATCTAATGATTTGCTTTAGGCATTTTACATAGCTTGTATCTGTACTCATAGTTTGAATGTGTTAGAATATCTCATACACTCCTCAATTTTGCTTATTAAAAAACATCTCATTAGACCCACAAGTTAAACACGGTATTAAACCATGAAGGAGTTCTAATCATAAAATTCATGATTTACCATGAAAATTAACTTAAGTGACCACGAATTTACTAATATCTACTTATATACTAAACACAATATTAAACATGTAAAATCACACTTAATGAACTTACTAAAAAATAATTAATCTCAGCAAGTACGAATTGCATGCTGAAGTACTGGCCAACTAGCCGGCCTATGTCTATGTACCACTCTCCATTTAAAAGTGGGGTTATGCTACAATTATAGAATTGAAGAGTAATTGAGTTAAGGTCTTTAAAAGAATAAGAAAATGACATCTAAATCCGCATGGCAGCAGTTTTATTCTCTGGTAGGTAACTTTTAAAACACGGTAACTCGTACAATTTAGGATGTAAACATTCGAATTCTGTATATATATAGCTAGTTACACACAAATTTAGTTACCATTTGAAAGCTATGGTAGGAATGAGACAACTTTTTTAATTGGTAAATATAATATATGACTCTAACAACCCTGTCAGAACTCAACCATAGGATATTGATTGAAAATGAAATGCATAAAAGTGCATGAGCACGGGGAATGTATATGAATAACATTTTGCAACCAAAAATGTATATGCATGTATCAAAATATTGGTCTTGATGACAAAGAAATGATGTACCCATTCCCATGTGTCGGTAGTTTCATTCACTTAGGTAAAGAAAATATGTAACAAGAGTATGGGATGCTTGTCCCACAAAAGTTACTATTTAATTCATCTTCTAAAAACGAATTTGAAATTATGACAGAAAGGTAAAAGGTCAGAGAGATAGGGGACCATCAAAAGCCCTAAAATAGGTCAATTTTAGTATGGGTTGCTCCCCCATTCCCACACCATTAGGTGTGAGTTTATGGTAACTACTAGCACCAAGCTAACTCAATAGTACCATGGTAGTGTAGTACCTCACCTAACAAACAAATTAACCCCACCAAAAACTTATTCCATACACTTCTTTATGGGTCATTCCCTTCACTGCCTTAGCTGTCTTTCAGATAAGTTTGCTTCCTAGGAAACAAATATTACGCTATCAAAGAATGGTACGTTATCCCACTTTTGATCTGTATGATTTAATGTCCACTTTCTTTTAATTAAGGAGTCATGGATCCCAGCACGCTTATGTATTAATATCCCTTACTACCCATTTTGGATTTAAATCCAATTATATAGGTATTAATTTCTAAATATTGAAACACATTGGTTTTATCTTTTTACATGTAACTATAAAAATGTACGCACAACGTGACAAATCAAAATTCAAATCTGAAAGAAGTATCAATATTTAGTATTTCACACACACATAAGATATGACTTCAATTGTGTTTGGCTTGGCATTGGAGTGCACGCTGCCACATGTTTAGATTAAAGCTGGAATATCTAGCTTTAGCAAATCACGGTGAGAAACACATTGGAACACGAGATTCCTAGTTTCCATGTGATACCAAACAGGCTGTTCCTCCGGCAAGAGAACTCATGAAAAACGAAAAAAAGTATATATAAAGGAAAATCATGTATAATGACTAAACAAATACTGCTTAGTCATATTATAAAATGATAATGTTAGATTGATCAATTATCAGAAGCCAATATTTATTGTTTTGATGATCTTAACTGAAAGCTAAAATGGAACAAATAATACAATTTTACAGCTACATAATTAATAATGTCTCGTACACAAGGTCTCTTCGCCACATGTCCATGTCAATTGATATTACGTTTTTTGGTGGTGCTCGGAGTTTGAACTTCAAACTTTACATATATTATACATTGCTACATTGCTCATAGCAACTGAGTTAAGCTCACGAGTACAGATGATGTTGTGTTTAGCACATATGATTAATGCTCCATTATCCCATATTAACATATAAGAAATTTCATGAGCATAGAGCCTTATAAATAACTGGTAAAGTTGTTGTCATGTCACGGGTTCAAGTCCTGAAAACAACCTCTTATGTAAAAACAGGGTAAGGCTGCGTACAATACATCAAATGGTGGAACCCCTTCCCGGACCCGGCGTATGCGGGAACTTCAGTGCACCAAGTTGCCCTTTTAGAGCCTTATAAATAACTAAGCATTAGCACATCTATTGGTACAATATTCTTGCCACACAGGCATGCCAATTCTAATAAAGTTTCTCTAATATATACACTTGACCCTTCTATTGTTCGAATATTATTAGACGTTTACGAAAAAGACACCTGGGTATTGTTTGTGTTAAAGAAATTTGTCAAAACTTATTTGACCAAGAAATCTACAAGATGAACAAATAAGTTGTGCATGATGAAATGAAATGACTTCATTAAATATAAACAAACACCTTGTAGAGTGGTACCGATCGAATTTGCTTAGCTAGTTTTCTTCTAGCTAATGACCACTAACCATCACTTTTTTTTTTTGTGGTGGATCAAATGAGCAATAAATATCAGCCTTAATTATATATGTACAACAATTTAATAAACTATAAGATTAATTTTTTTGTCAATAATTTCATTTTTGAATTACATACTCCCAATTAATAATAATTTGGGTGCCTGTCTCGTGCATCACGAAACATTTTTTGTCAGCTGAAGAGAACATTACATTTATATTATCAATATCCATTGTGTAACATGACAAACTTTTCTTTGAACAAAGTCATGAAAAATATACATGACAGTAGGAGTTTTTTATTCCTCTTATGTTATTCTCTAATAGTAAAAAAAAAGAACTTGTAATAAGTTTGTTATCTAAAATTCAGCTCAATAACATTGCATGGTTGCCATGTGTAAAGGATATGCCTTGGACTAACACATAATCACAATATCCAAATCACACGTAAGGACCTTACCACGTAATAAGAACAAGATAAATCTAAGCTAACAAACAAAACAACCCCAAAATATATCCAGCAACAAAAAAAATTAATTAACAAAACATGCACGATTCTTTACTCATTAGTCATTAGTCCTTTCTTTTTCCACACATAAAACAAGATTCATAAAATCTAATTAATTAATCGGAATAAAAATTACATAATTTGATTAATTTTCACAAACATACAAATTCAGAAAGTAATAAACTGGAAATAAACAAGAATTGAATTACAATTGGAAATAGAGGCTAAGCAAGCCAATTAAGGATCATATGTTAAGTCACATGATCACATAACCATATCTACACTTAATTACTTACTTTTTTTTTACTCAAATAAATTACTGAAATAATAAATCACCATGAATTTACATAATTATTATCATCATCATCATATCAACATCAGCAGCTTTGTTGTCATTGTATCATCTACATCAGCAGCTCATTCACCCACCCAAAATCTGGTGTGACATCATTATCAACAACCTTAATCCTCTGTTCATCTCTCAAAAACATGCCACTACCACCACTTGAATTATAATATTTTCCACAACCCAATGAAGAATTAGCAACATAATTAGGATTATTGTTAATATTAATCCAATTCAATTTGCTAGCAGAAACAGGTGAATTAGCCTCATGAATGATATCATCACCAAAATTAAAACTCTCCATAGAACGAATAAGCTCATTAAGCACATGCACATCTTTAGAATTTGAATTGGACAAAGGGGACAAAGGTGGTGAATTTGAAGAAGAAAAATGGGGCCCACTTAACAAAGTAGAAGTGGGTGAAGAAGAATTTGAACAGCAATGACAGAAAGAGCAACAATTTTTGTTGTTTTTTTGAGGAGGTGTATGAGAAGGAGAAGGGGGTGGTAAAAGCAAAACTCTTAGTTGACGAGGTGTATGAGCAAAAAAACAAATTTTTCGCTTACAATTTTTACCATCTTTACAAGCTTCAGTTCTATACCTTGAAGGGTGCAACCAGCATTCAAAAACTCCGTGGGAGAACTCACACGCTTCGCCGCGGTCGCAGTTTCCGCGGCGGTAATCAGGACACACCTCACCGGAGTACTGATACCTGAGGGGGTCGCGACGGCGTGCCTTTTCGCCTGGATGGGCGAAAGGACAGTCAGTCCAGTCGTGGCTCCGGCTACGGGTGCATCGCCGGATTTTGAACTCGTACATTCGGAAGTGGTCGGAGGAATAAGGATCCTCGTCGGAAAAAATGTCAGTGACGGCGGTGGTGGCGGGTGAGCGGCGGGTGAGTAGCTTCCTTGGTGGGATGTTGTCCATGATAGTGTCCCTTAGACTGAGAGACTTTTTGAGAGAAAGGAGAAGTTTTTGTTGCTCTTCACAAAGTACACTACTCATTTTTGAATAAGTATAATAAATAAAATTATGATATAATAATTAGGTGGAAGAAAATGAAAATAATATATGAAGTGAAGTGAAGATGTATAGAGAGGGAATGAGAGTGTGTATATATAGGTGGTTTCAGGTATTAAATGAGAGAGAAAGTATAGAGAGAGAGAGAGTGGGAGAGAAATGGGTTTTATGGGATATAAGTGTGCGTGGCTGCATAGTATTTGGGGTGAGCATGCAAAAGAGGGTATGTGGCAATTTTACAATTCACTGCAGTCATCTGTTTTGCTTATGTGTACTGCAAATCTGTTTCTTCATATAGATATGTAGATGCTGTGCCCAATTTTGAAGGCAAGTTTTACTATGCACCTAGACAATTAATTAATTCAAAATGGTCTAAATTTTTCTTTTAAAAGTATTTAATGGCTTTATATTTTATGGAGAGTAGAATTGATCTATGTGTTCTAATGTTTTTATCGAATTTTTTTTTAGTTGAAGTTCGAATCTCAAACCTTACATGTATTATTCATACGATCTAAATTAAGCTCACAAGAACAATGTTTCTACCGACTTACATATGCAACAAATGGTCTCAAATTTTAATAATGAATAATTTGTAGAATCGAACTTGAGGAGCACCTAAAACATTATATCCTCCTAATAATTAGACAAATAGTTTGAACACTACATCTTCATATAAAACGATTAAGTACTTTTATACTTGATACTTACTTAGCACCGAACGCATACGAATGGTACTATTCATGTACCCCGTATTGCTTTGTTATATTGTTGTTAGAAAAATTTGTCGAATTCTCATATATTTATGACCGCAATCTATTATTTTAAAAGGACTATCATCGTTGACATATTCTTTGTAAGTGTTCTTTAAACCTTAAAATCTTTCATAAACCGAACACCATTGCGCCATTCTAAAATTTTGATTAAAAAAAAAAGACAATATCCGTTGTTCTTCATACTTCGAACAATTTTCATATACACCAGTAGACCAAACATGTATAGAACCTGTCGATTTTAGAAGTTCCTTTCTTTCTGAATTACTTTAATTTGCTTTTTCTGATAGGCAATTATGTATTTGGGAATTGTTCTTAATTTAGCAAAAAATAAATTTTAGATTCATTTCTTTTACTTTATCTTATTTTCTGGATCTTCCTTTTGACTCTTAAGATGTGTTTTTGGAAAAATGTTACAGAGGCGTGGTTACAATCTTTGACTGATTGTTCATTTGAGTTAAAATCTTCAATATTGAAAATAAAATCTTAGGTGATTATTTTCCTTTTTTATGATAATATTAATTATTAATATTATCTCGTAAAGATGAAGTTATGAGTCTAAATAAAGACACAAGAGTTCCACCTAGGAAGAGGATTGGTTCTCTTCCAAAAATATAATGTGTTATGAGTTCCAAGTCGAAAGGATAGGTCCTAAACAAGTTTATAAATGAGTATAACTTTCACCTGACAAAAAGATTTTGTAAAATTTAATTAGGTCCAACTCAAATAATTCTAATAGGATCAGAGTGGATTTAAGATTTGTTGGATCACCTATTATCAAGTTTTCGTACTTAGGTCGATGATGTCCAACTCAAATTTTAAGATGGTATTAGAGTATGTTCAAGATTCGTTGGACCACCTGTTATCAAGTTTCTGCCATCAAGTCAATTTGGTCTAACTCAAATTTTAAGATGGTATTAGAGTCTATTTAAGATATGTTGAACCACCTGTTACAAGGTTTATGCTATCCGACCACTCAGATCACACTTCAGATATCCATAACATGATTGGTGTTAAGAGTCTCACATTAGAAGAGATGATTTGAAATGAGTTTATAAGTGAGAGAAATTTTCACCTTACAATGCAATTTTGTAAAATTGAGATAGGTTCAACTAAAAATGTAAGATAAATACAACAACCAAGTTTTATCTCACTAAATGGGGTCGGCTACATGGAACAAATTACGCCATAGTGTTCTATCATAAACCAAATTTGGATCAAACTCATTGACCTATAAATCCTTTCTAATGGTTTCTCTAATAGTTTTCCTAGGTCTTCCTCTACCTCTTTTAACCTGACTCTCCTCCATTTGATCTACTCTTTTTACGATGGCATCTACGGGTCTTCTCACTACATGCCCAAACCATCTAAGCCTATTTTCTACCAACTTTTCTACTATAGGTGTTACCCCCACTCTCTCTCTCTCTCTCTCATGGTGTCATTCCTATCCTATCATGTCTAGTCTTACCACTCATCAAGTGCAACATCTTCATCTCTGCTACACTTACTTGATTCTCGTTTTGACTCTTAACCACCCAACACTCTGTACCATACAACACGTCGATCTGACTGTTGTCCTATAGAACTTTCCTCTCAACTTATGTGGTACTTTCTTATCGCACAAAACACCTGAGGCATAGAGATTCGACAAAGTTTTAAGTCGGCTATCGAGGCCTAACACAACTCTCTTCTTTTACCCGAACTTGAGACCAGCCTTCGCATAATTAAAAAAAAAATGTAAGATATATAATAAGGAAAAAAAACTATTTTGTTAGTACTTTTATTTTTGGTTTCTTATAGATTCCTTTCATGAAAGAGAGTCTTATTTAAGACACTCAGGTACTATATATATATATATATATGGAACTTCTACGGTACACTCACAAAGTGAGGTGTATATATATATATATATATATATATATATATATATTTTTCAATTGAAATTCGCACATTACTTCGTAAATCCAACTCCGTTAGTATATTTTTCTATCTTCAAAAATTAGAATAACTGTTCAACTTTAGTCAGAAAAAACAAGTGAAGCGGTTGAACCAGAAAAAGATATGATGTATTATGATACTTTTTTTTGAAAGAATGTGATGTATTGTGATGTTATGCTATATACAGACAGACCGAAACATTGGTTGATTAATTAATAAATTGAGCTGCTATGTGACTAAATTGCAAAGATATAATTGAAAATTAGGTCGAATTGCATTATTTCACCAAACTACTATAAGACATGATATTATCATCCTATGCATTGCAATTTGCAAGTTATAAGTCAACAAAAGTCCCATCAAGTTTTCTCAAAAAAAAAAGTCCCATCAAGTTTATTTTTTTCTTATACTTAAAAGAAAACTGACCAATTAAAAACATTGAAGCTCGTACCCTAATCTCTTAATTTCAGATTGCTGATCAAAATATTGAACAAAATGTGGAGTTTTGAGATGCAACATTTCTATATTAATTTGTTTTAAGTTTAAAAAAAATAAATATATATCGAAGTCTTAAGGCGAGAAGTTGATGTGTTGTGCGTATTGTGTGTAAATTTTGCTAATCTCTAGGTACCGATCATTCCTATTAGTGTGTTTCATAGCAGACTGGGTCGGTAATGGCTGACATGTTTAACAACATTGATTCACCTATTAAAGTTAAATATTTTGTCTTTGATTGCATCACGGTAAGTTAGTAGTATCAGCAGTTCATGCAAATTATAAAATAAGTCCAAGCCTAGTGATTTCATTTAAGACAAAATGGTGTTAGGCTTGTTAAAGCAAATTAGTCCTTGCCATCATGATGACATAGACCAAACTTTTTAGGACCATCACTGCTTTAAAAACTTGTAACCGTAGTTTGAGATTTCTTTCCCTAGAAAGAATATTCAACCAACATAATGGAGGGGGCAACCATGACACTTTTCAAATATCTGATGGGCTGCCTGTTGAATTCCATGTGAAAGTAAGTGGCAACTTCAAGTTTTGGTTAGTTAATTGCATGCAAAGGGGAACCAAGTTACTGTCTTTTCTTGATTCATTTGCCACCTCCCAATCCCAATGACAACTCACAAATACATGAAAAAGGAGCCTCATGAATTGTGTGCCTTTTTTTTACATGAGAAAAAGGCAAAAGGGAAAAAAAATTACAAAAAGAGTATACTAGCTGTGATGATAAGCAATCTCCATATTATCTATTGTAAGCAACAATGGAAGCTTAGTTGAAGGGTCAAACACATTCAATAAATTGCTCGTAGACTCTGTACTATAAGTTTAACTAAAAAGTCAACACACATATTATTCTCTCTGAGAGTGTGACATAATTGAAAAGTCAGCACGCATATTTCCATGCCGGCGAGTGTAAACATCAACATGTTGCGCCAAATGAATAGTATGCATAGAATCAATTTAACAAATAATATCTCTTAGACCTTGCTCCCAACAAATTTAAATCTCATGTATTAATGAAGAATATCCGAGTAGTCAATAACCATTGGAAACCACGCAATAATTGTCTATCAGAGTCTCTAATTAAGCCATCAAATTCCGTCATTCCCATATTCATTTGGTCACTACCATCCACATTAAGGATATATGAGTCGAATGTCACTCTTCAACAAAAAAATAAATAAGTTGAAGTTGAATACTAGTAATCTCGTTATGCATACCGCTAAAAGCTTGAGATGATATTATCTATTATAACTTTTACGATTAATAGTTATCACAAAAATTAAATTCCAATATAACATTCATATCACAATTTTATTTTATTTTTACCATTAGTAGCTATCTATTTAACCTTAAGGAATGCCCCAACTCTCTCTCTTTTTTTTTACAAAAAGATCCTTTTGATTTGTATTATACTTAGAAGCTATCGGTAGTATTCTTGCTTTTGAATGAATGAGATTATTTTTTTTTAAAAAAAAACAAACTTAAGGACTCTTGGAGTGTCTTTGAATTTGGTTATAAAAAAATTCTAAGAAAATAAAAATTTATGACAATTCAAACGCTTCAATTGATTTTTTTTTCCTTCCATTTTTGCATTTTTTTTTTGGTTTCGACGAGGTATTCAAATTCATATTCTTAAGCAGCGGACTATTCTCACACTAACCCACGCTTGCTACACGTCAAATATGGATGGAAGTATGGGTTTTTTGGTTTTTCTTTCTTTTTCGTATCGCTTTGTTTAAACTATGTTGGACAATATATATTGGAAATGTTAAATGATTATACTCCCTCCAATCCTATTTATAAAAGAAATTTTGGTCAACAAAAATTGATGTATCCGGTTAACAATTCAGTCCAGGTCCATCAATTTTTTTTGACTAAATTTTCTCTTATAAATAGAACCGGAGAGAGTATTAAAAAGATAGGAAAAACTGTACCAAAAAAGAAAGGATAGAAAAATTGTTAGGGTTTGAGTTTATGTGTGGAAAGATGATGAACATGAGAGGAGAAAGAGATGAAGATGACGAACATGAGAGGAGAAAGAGATGAAGATGATGATGTTTTTAATTTTGATTTTTGTAAAATTATTATTAATTAATAAAAAAAACAGGTGCAATAAATTAATTAAATGGAAAAAAATTAAAAATGCCAAGTCAGCGAGACACCTCATCATTTTTATACAGTCGTCAACGATTCAGCATGCCACATTAGCTCATTAATTTAGTCAGATGACATGGGGTGTAAACCAAAGAATCTTTATTTTACAAGGGGAATCTTTAAGTTTTTTTTTCCTAGGTGGGCAAACCAAAAGACCCCCATATGGCAGGGGGTAAAAGCGATTTAACCCAATTATTTTTAGCATAATATGTGTGCAAAGTAGCTCTCAACAAGAGTCAAAGTACAACCAAAGAAAATCCAAATACAAAATAGGAAGTCTACCAAAGAAAAGCATCAAGTAGCTAAATATCTTCCTTCAAATAAAAAGTAGCTAAATATTCAAGACAATTAAGTCGATTGAGCCACCAAAGATTCAAATTATATTGGAATAGAGATTTCCTTTAATGCTGCAACTCCTAAGAAGAATATTTCCTTCTTTGCATTAGAGATAATTTACCTTTGGTTCTCTCTTGTATGCTCTCGACTTCTCATCTACCGAGTACTTTTCCAACACATACCCGATTAGGTGGATCCAATTGGGATTATCTTCGAGTAATGCCAACATATTTGCCTCAGACGTTTGGTGTTCATGGATGTAATCGTAACCCTTTTTGCTTCTGCAACACACTCACTCCTCAATATCATTTTACCATGAAAGCCCATAATACGACATCTACCTTCATATCCTGCGTCCTCAATTCTCTATATAGGAAACACAAGTATAGATAGGTCAGATGGAACTCACATGACCAAACTTACACCATTCTTAATACTGATGAAAGTTGTCTTAGCAACCCCCATCAGAGCTCGATTCATCGACTTGCTTCATCATTCTTTCAAAAAGTTGATCTATAAGTTCTCAGATCTCATCGCACAAACCTCTAATATCTTTCATGTTGAGCTCCAATAATTCATCACGGGTTATTATCATCTAAGAAATTGAATTATAATGATATTACATACTTTTT
>Ga0228710_1006873_pt1 | contig 17037 bp, 19 predicted proteins | sample MedpolnodulmetaG_FD_177995 | JGI IMG/M metagenome (GOLD analysis project Ga0228710, IMG submission 177995) | Root nodule microbial communities from Medicago polymorpha collected in Santa Monica, California, United States - pink nodules | ecosystem: Host-associated > Plants > Roots > Nodule... | reverse complement strand
AATCGAAGGTGAACAACGACCGACACCACCACCAAAGGAACCAACACACAAATACCAAGAAAAAAAAAACCCCCTCCTAATGACCCATACCATAAAAAGAATGGACCAAACCAACTACACCAAAGAGATAAAACATATAAATCAGGAAAAACACCAAAAACTGTGGTCAAAAACACCCAAACAAGTCTCCCAACGCATCACCCGCTCATAGTGAGAACTAGAGCTTCTGGACTAATTCCTCCACATCTAAAATTATACCGGAGAACACAAAATAGTTACGGGCTATCCAAATGATCCACACAACCGCATGTTAGATAAAAAAAAAACAACGCCTAATATTATCTCTACCAACTAACCATATAGCCCTAAAATAAATTGACCAAATCCCGTGGCACTACGATCGACCAACCAAACAACCTACAAGTCAAATACCACACCTTAGAGGCTACCCCACCCCACTTATAACAAAAAGATGATCAACTGACTCGATACAAACCCCAAAAAAACTACAAACAACACCACCCAAATCGGTAATAACTCTTCGCTTATGCACGTTCGCACTAGGTTTGAACCTAAATTAAGAAGATACAAGACCCATATCTTTTTTTAAGCAGATAAGATCATCATCTCAACTAACTCAGATACACCTTTTAAGGGCTTTAGCCCAGCCGACCTTGTAAAATAGACACCATATGTGAATTGTAAATCCATATTATCCATGTAATGAAACAAAGTTTCACCAATACTTATTCTACTACTAAATTAAGTTTGGTTTCGTGAATCGTAAGTCTTTCTAAAATTACCTCAAAAAAAGTATGTCACTATTTATTAGAAAGAAAATACCTCATTGACCAAAACAACAATGCCTAGCAACTGTCTCCCCTAAATAAATTGAGAATAGAAGGTTGTTTTGTTCATTTATAGACGTATTTCACAATTTATTTATATATTTTAGTAATTAGTTGTTAGATAAGTTCTACCTATGCCCTTATATTCTTTATCTCTTAGTTCAAACATGTTGAATCAATTCCTCATCTTCACACTTTAATTAACTTTTGGCTGCTTCTTTATTTTATTTTTTTGAACGGCTACTTTTGGCTTCTTTTTCTATGTTTAATTTATATAGGAAAATTCTAACAAATCTAACAAATACCCTCATGCATTGTTTAAAGAACTAAGATAATTTTTACATAAAAAAGTGGTGACCTAATAAATCTTTGACATCCATTTCCAATTCACAATTTTTTAAGAATTTTTTAAACAATATCTTAAAGCACTTGTTAGAATTATTCGTTTTTATATGGATTGAAATAGCTCATTTTTTAAACAAAATTCTCTTGAGGAGATTCTTGATACATAGATCGATAAGAATGCAACCCATCTTTTAACTATCGGATTTTCCATACTAATTGTTTAAGACGAAAAATATAATGCTAGACACACGTGAGAACATGTTCATATATTTTTATAAAACCCATAGAAAATGACCCACCACACTTTTCTCATCACATATTCTTATAGAATTTTGAATGATGCCTGACTTAGTTACCAAGAAAAAGCTACATATTCTTAATAGTATTAATTTAATTGAGTATAATAAAAATGTTGTCGGGTTTAACCTTCACATTCTTATCGATCTGATTAAGCTTAATACTATCATGTCTAGTAAAGTAATGGCAAACATTTGACATCAAAAGTGACCTACTCACTAGGATTTATCCATTTCTTTGGATGAAAGCTCCCCAAAATGGGGTACCTACACTTTGTTTTGAGCAAAACAAAGTACAGCAAATATCTAAAAGAACAAAACACATCTTAAATAAAACTAGGGAAAAAGCTAAGGCATTCGTAAACGTGCCTACAAAAATTAATTATTTTTCAACAGCAAAGTAAATGAAAAAAACAAAAATAAATTGTGAGAATTAAAGAATAATTTATTTGATATTTTTTGTTGGAAAATATTAACTTCTATCTTAAGGGCACAAAATAAGAAACCTAAAGTGGAAATAAAATCTTGAAAATTGTGTATTCGCAATTTTGAAAACTTTAAATTTTATCTTTTCAACTTGTCTATTTATTGATTAATTCCTTTTTTAACTTCTTAACATGCACCGTAAGAGCACAAATTAGTATGACTCTTTATTATCATAAAACAAATTTAGGTGAGTAGGGCTTCAAGAGTTCATCAGGGTTACGACAAACCCCAATCTTCAAAGAACGTTTACCGATCACACACCTAAGAGATCTTCACATATATATGGGAAGTAGTATCTAATATATTTGATCACTTAGAAAAAAATTGACATTTAATATATATTTTATGGTTTAAAGAAAAATACCATTATTTTCTTTACATTAACTGTTTATAATTTGAATTCATAGTCCATTTTTTCCTGAAAAGGAGAGAGATATTAAGCGTGGAACCAATATTAATCTTTGTGCAATTCTTGTTTTTTAAACCATCTTGTTTATTTCCTTCAAAAAAAAAACCAACTTGTTTATTATTCAATTAATTTACTCTTCATTACACACGCATTCACACTCATGATTCCTTTCATGCATGTGTAGAAGGATACCATTATCAGAAAAATTATAAAATGTTTCAATCTTCATTTAGCAAGATCATGAATTCAAAATTTCCACATATTACATATAGCTGTGTATGAGCTGGATTTCTTTGGGTAATTAAGTTCCGTAACGTGTATTTAGTACTATTCCTCTTCTCAATTTGTTATTGTTTTTTATTTTTATGTTCTCATACTTTTTAAAATACACTACTAATAAATTCACTTTCTTTTTAAGAAAGATCACAGAGCTTTTATAAATCTTAATATATGCTAATATTAGTAATTTTATTCTTGGTTTCAATAGTTACTATGTAATATAGACCCTCTTTGGTCTTATTTATAGGACTCGTTTGAATCAACAAAAATTGATATACTTGGTTCAATATTTGACCAAATATATATCAATTTTCTGGATCAAAATGTTATTGTAAGGGTTGAAACAACTCATTGACTATCTAATCAACCAACCCATCCATATACCAGCTTATTTGTTCACCTATAGTTAGAACCCTGGATCTCTTATTCAATATCTCAGCTAAATTATTTAACACATGAGTTACACCTTAGAGATGCTTTAGATTAACATTTGTATTAAAATAATTTAAATGATCAATCTGTTGCAAGCCTCAAATTTAAATGACTTATGTGTGATCAAAATAACTTAAAAGACCAATCTACTAAAAACCTAAAACTTAAAGGACCTCTAGTAATATTTACCCTAAATATTACAACATAGTTGTGCTCTAGCTAGTCCATAATTTAAAACCCTTTTCTATAATAAACACAATTTAAAATTTCATAATATTAAATTTCAAACAACCTTTAATATTAATTAAATCTAACAACAAACTAATATTATTTAACTAAGTTTGATTTTATTATATATGCTGTATGTACATTAATGCATCTACTCAGTAAAAATATTCTTTAGATGAGAAAGTAGAGAACATTTAAGAGGTAAAAATAAAGTTTTTTTTTTTTTTTACTTTTCATTGATGGAGTAGACCTCTTTGATGTAGTCTTATTGTCGGTAATTTGAGTACCTCTTGTATTCAAATAAATTTTGATTATTATAGAAAAAGTTTATAGCTAGGGCAATTCAGTGATAATCTATTAATGTAAAGAAAATATGAATAAAATGATCAAACATATATCAAATTATGCAAACATACCCATTTGAGTTGACCAAAACGTTGCTCATCACGCAAAGCCTCCTTCATTTTTGCAGTTCTAGGGTGATGCAACCACATTGAACCATCCATAAACTGCACTCCATTAGCCTCACAAGCGTCAAGAATCCGGTCGAGCTCAGCCAGATTCATCGCGACCGGCTTCTCCAACAACACATGCTTCCCCCTCTCGGCGGCCTTAATAGCCCACGTCATGTGCAAGGCCGTCGGAAGAGGGATGTAGACTGCGTCTACCTCATTATCTTCTAAAACAGCGTCATAGCTCCCGTAAACCCTAACCACCTCCGGCAACCCTTGCTCCGCCGCAAAAGCAGTTGCTTTTTCCATAGAACGGCTTCCAATGGCTTTTAGTGTGGCATTTTGTGCTTGTCTTATGGCTTTGCACAACTTGATAGAGATTTGAGCACACCCAAGAATACCAAACCGTACTACCGTTTCATCAGCCATCTTTGAAAGGAAAAATAGTGATTATTTTGTGAGTTCTTTAGAGTTATGTGAAATTGTTGAGAAGGATTTCTACTATGATGACCTAAAGAAGATTAGTTGAATAAATGGTTTTAAAAATATTCTTAGTTTATCATTATATAACTGTAGTTGGGTGGATCCCAAGATGTTATTCTATATAGTAATTTGACCTACGTTATGACATAACACATTTCTTTTGCATGTCTTCAGGAGAAAGGGAATCATCACATGATTAAATTTATTAATCTTGTGCCTAATTGTCTGCTTTTAATTAATATGTATTGTTATTATATCTACCATAATAATTTCTTTCATTAGTTGTCTTTTGTAGTTCATTTTGCAAATTAGACACCAATTATTGAGATAATTAATTAGTGGTTTTTGGTTTATTGTGGAGATAAACAAACTTAAAATAGTTGACCTTGCACATGATTATTTTTCTGATCATTTCCTGAATAAAGCTTCTAGAAGGAATAACGTTATTTTACAAACAAACAACGTGGATGATCCATTTGTCTAATTGTATACGTTTTTTAAATCTGTAGTTAAATTGTATCATCATCTTTTCTAGGCTTAGGACTTGTGAAACAAATCCTCTCCGGTGTAAACTTTATACAGTGGTATTTTTTAATTTTTTTTTAAACATCAAAGTTTATTAAATTATGAGAGAAGTACAAAGAGGACTTATCCAACAATTCGAGAAAAAAGTATAGGGGGTACTTGCCCCACACAAACACAAACAACCAACATCAAGAAATAAGATAGTTTAAGAGGGTTCAAAAACCATTCGTAATACATCAATAAACCATCTTCAAGAGGTGACTTTGATTGCTTCTACAATCTCCGCTGCTTTTGAAGCTTTAGAAGAAAATATTACCACACCGAGCTTCCCAAATTTTTCAAATTGTTGCATGCCAAATGAGTGTAAGCCCCTTTCGATGTTTTTTTAGCCAAAGAAGATAATGAAAAATAGTGAAGGAGTGAAACAATATTACCAGGTAAAATCACCCGTGTTTCGATCAATTTAAAAATAGTATACCAAATACTTCCACCGTCAAAACAAGTGATCCTCCACCTCTTAAATACATGGGCACCAATGTTCCGCAAATCGAGTGTTAACTCTTCGAGTTTATCGAGTTTACGTTTTTAGGTACCAAAATCGTGTTCACTTGGAGGTAAACTCGATTTCTGGTAAAATCGGAAGGTTTGACGAGTTTGACCGAGTTAACACTCGGTAAACTCGTGTAAACTCGATCAAGTTTACTGAGTTTTACGAGTTTACATCTAAAAAAATGCCTTTTTCTTACCCATTTTTTTCAAAACCCAATTCCTTTTCTACAAGCCCAAAGACTGAAACGTTTACTGAATAGTTACCTTTACAGTAACACGTTCCTGAAATGAAACGTTTCTTTTTCTTTCTTCTCTGTGTTCTCAAACCATGAACAGGGGAGCACATACCAGTTAGGGTTGTAATTCCGACGGTGGAAATTCAGATTTCAACGCCGGTGATTGCGACGCCAGTTAAGGTTGCGGTGGTAGTGTTTGTCAACCTTTTGAAGAAATTAACTATTTTATTTTTTAGATAATTTTATTAACAACTTTAGGAACTTGTGAAACTTGTTTTTTTGGATTATTTTATGGATGACTTAAACTTAGAGACTTATGAAACTTATGATTTTGTGCGTTAATTTTTGTAGTTTGATGCTAAGTTGAGCATAACGTTTTATTATGATAGTTTGGTATATAATTTGCCTTTGTAATTAAGTCATATTTTGCACTATTGACCTATTTACAATATTATATTAGCTTATATATGTCATGCATATAATAAATTTTATATAATTTTAATTTTAAGGTAAACTCGTACGAGTTCTCGAGTCGAGTTTACAAGTCGAGTTTACCTAGACAAAACGACTTGAGGTAAACTCTCGAGTTGCAAAACCTTGATGGACATCACACACAATCAAAGTCACACCAACCAACAAAGCTCTTGTATGAGATAAGTTTGAGTGAGTCGGAAGTCTACCAAAACTGAATTGCCAACTTAAAATGTAGACATTTTAGGGAGGCAAACTAGTCCAAATTCCCCTTAGTCTTCTTCTAGGTGCCGCATTTAAATCCGTTAAGGAAAAAATTTACCACTCAAAGTGACATAAAAATATTTCACCATATCAAGATGTTTGTTGAATCAAGCTCTCCTCTCTTCAAAAAAGATCCCTTCTTCAATCAAAGTATCAACACCACTCTTCATCAACCCACCGACCCATTTGACTAACCTTATTATTCTTTTGAGTGGATAACGAAAAGAGTATAGGAAAATTGGGTAAAAGAGATTTACCCCCTATCCAAATATAATGACAAATAAACATAAATCTTCCTTATGGTCTCCATCCCAAATCCAATTCTTTGGAGACAAAATGTAGGAAGATCTTGTTAAATTGGTGACTTCTTCTCCGTACTTCTTTCACAAAACAAATATACATCTTTTGGACTGGGTCAAAGATGCTTATAAATAATGACAAAGTACACAAATTTAGTATTATTAGTTTATAGAAGCTTTTATGGTAATTTCGTTATTTGAAGTGGATTGATACATTTTATTTCTAAATCAATAAATTAAAGATTATTCTTATGAAATAAAAAATTATTGTGTACTTTTATATTTTAAAAAATATCATTTCATTTGAAAAAACAACATTCCAATGTTTATAAGAATCATATAAATTTTTTTACATTTTATCGCAAAAAATCATCAATGTTCACTTTTATGCGTATAACTTATTATAATTTTAAATCACTGACAGTTTTAGTAGATAAGATTTAGCTAATTATAATTTTGATGATAGAAAAGATATTTTTTTTTAAAAAAAACTCATTTAGTTATTAATTTAAACATCAGGTGTTTTAGTACACACTGATATTTGAGTACCGTAAAAATTGTCTTAGTTTATTAGAGATGATAAACTATGTTATAATTTTTTTAATTCTCCACTAATTAAAAAAATAATTGATTTCAGTCCATCATGTTTTTTATAATGTAAAAAAGCTTAATTAAGATGATTGCTAATGACTTTTTTTTGTAAGATGATTGCTAATCACTTGAATTTGTAGGTTACTCTAAAACTAGAACCAATGTTCAAGCGATCCATCACTTATCTGGCAAAAAGTGATTCAGATTTGGGAGATCAAGCTGTTACTATTGAGCATGAACATGAGTGTGCAGATATAACGTGGTACCCAAGTCAACGTAAAGCTATCTATCAAGTTGTGATGACCGTGTATACATCCGGCAATGGTCAGCCTATTAGATTTGTTCCAAAAATGACGCCTCTTCTGATTGTTCCATTACTTCTTTATATAGTACAAATAGCCAAACAAGCTCTTATTCGAGTGTCATAATTCATGATCAACAGACATCAACCATTTGGAAGATTCAGCGCAATCAGACTTCTTAGACTTTGTTTGCGAGTTTAGAGGGGAAGGAAAGTGAGGGTTTGGAAGAAAAAAAAAGGAAGGAGTAAGTAGAAGAAATAGAGGATATTGGGAGGAGGGGCTTTGGAGTTCTTATTTTTCGTCAAAATATAAAACCCTCCTCATTTGGAGGAACTAAAAAATTGTATTAGAGGAGGGTTTTAGAGGGTTTATATGAATTTTTCAAATTTAATATTTGTTGTTCTAATATTCTTAAAATTTAAAATATATTAATCATAAACATTAATTTATCACTCTTTAAAAAAAATTATCTTCAAGATTTCTCCAATAGGAAATCTTAATTATCTTCAAAGAAAAGTCACTAAAGAAAACAAAGAGAGAAAGTTTTTTTTATCCTTTCTCCAATAAAATCTCAGGATTTAAGGTGTTATTTTTTAAACAACAAAAGTTTATTAAAAGTCAAGCTTGCACAAGACGCGCAAAACAAGCCAGAACTGAACAGAATACAAAACAACCGAGTGCCATAAATATGCAGTAACACCCACCCTAAACAAGACCAGCCACTGCTGCCCCACCCCAAAAAATAGAAGGAATAGAGACACAACGCACAACATAAGCTCCCTATCGAAAGGTGCACAACAAAAAGCTGCGTATTCCAACAACACACCCCTCCTGCACTATGAACTAACCCTCCAATCAATAACAAGCCAAATAAAAACCACTAACGCACCCACTCCATATAATCTTTGGAGGCAATCATTAGGATTCCAAAACCACTCATAATCAAAAAAGATGGTACCTTAAATCTAGACAAAGTCCATTGTCAAGAAAACGCTTTAATCACCTTTCATCCTCCCCCTTAACCGTATTCATTAAATTTTAATGATCCAAATCACCCGATTTGTCGCATGTCAAATAAGCCAAAACCTTTTCCTCAATTTTTCATTGGACCCCTCACTACTACAACATTCCACATGAATGAACAAATTTGGAAGACTGATAAACATAAAATCTAACCACTTCATAATCGACTTCCACACCTTAGATATCATAGCACAAGAACAAATTATTAGAATTTTCCCCTTTCCTATCACGGAATATACAATTCCCCAAATCATCTAAAGGAAAAATGTTATGACTAGTAAGATAAGCTTTTGTTGAAATATGATCAAGTAAAAGCTTTCAAGAAAAAGCCACCACCCTTAAAGGAGCTTGGCCTTTCCAAAAGTATCCCCACACCTTCTTCTCCATATCGCCCCAACTATCTTCCCACACAATCAATTTTTCTAACACCTTATACATAGAGTCTACCAAAAACAAACCATTATCCTCCGGTCTCCACTTCCAATAATCCTCCTCTTGTGTACTAAAGACTCCCTTCAACACCTCCAACAAATTCTCCAACACTCTCTTCCCACACAAATAAATTCCTCCTCCAAGACAAAGCAAAATCCCGGAACTCATTAGACAACACCCAAATTCCCCAAATGGATACCTCCTGATGATTTGAAATTGCAAAAAGTCTAAGGAATTGCAAACATAAAGGGGAGTCCCCCCTCTAAACATCTTTTCAAGATCTAGTAATCCGGCCATTCCTTACTTGCCTCACCACCTCCGAGTTAAAGCAGGTACCACTCCCATTTTCCTCTAAAAACACTAAATCCATCAACAACCGGGATATGAACCACGGGCACATAACCTCACTATCATCCAACAATCTTCCCACACGACTTCCATATTTCTCTACCAACATATCTTTCCACAAAGCCCGATCACTTTTTAACTACCTCCATCTCCATATTGCGAACAAACTCAAATTGATCACCCTTACATCCCTCACGTCTAAACCTTTATTTTCTATAGGTTGACACACCGCTTTCAAATTAACCCATCACAACTTCCAACCCTCTAAAACCCTCCTTAAAGAATTTCTCTTTGAATATTTACAATCAACGTACACACATTAACCGACATCTTCAAATAGGAAAGGTAGAATTTAGGTATCAAGTTTAACACCGCATTAAGAAGAACGATGCGGCCACCAAGACTTATGTGCCTATTCCCCCAAGAATTAAACTTCCTCCTCAACTTTTCTAGTAGCGGTTCCCAAGTAGGCATACTCTTTGGATTAGCCCCCACTAGAAGTCCTAAGTACTTAAACGGAAGGGTTTCTTCGCAACAATTCAAAAAATTACACGCCATACTCATCAAATCACTTGGAACATTAACCCCTATCAAACAACTTTTGAGAAAATTTTTTACTTTCAGCCCGGATGTAATCTCAAACCCCGTTAACAATGCTTTTGAAATCCAAAGATTTTCCACCATTTTTCTCTTATACAAAGCGTGTTATTGAAATATTGAAGGTGTCATATTTCTATCCCCTCCGAACCAAACTTAAAATCTTTAAACATATTAAGGATCTCCTTATTTTAACCCCGCTTTGAGTGTTAATTCCCTCCGTTGGGCTTTCATTAACTACGATATACATACTTCCTCCACACACACAAACCTTCATCCACGCCACCCACTGTGGACATAAACCTGCTCTCACCATCATATACTCCAAAAATCTTCAATCCACCAATTCATATGCCTTTTCAAAGTCAACTTTAAGAATCAAACACTTCCTCTTGAGTTTTATTTTTTTTGCAAAATCAACCACCTCAATAATTACCAACACCCTATCCACCGAAATTCTACCCTTTAAAAATCCGTTTAAGAAGACGATATAATAGTATTCATCACTCCCGACAACCTCGCTGCCAACACCTTCTAAAGTAATTTATAGAGGTTTCCTAGTAAGAAATTGGCTGGAAGTCCTTCAAAGTGAACAAAGTAGCCAATTTTGGAATTAAATCCACAAAATAAGTCAATAAATATCTTGGAACTACCTTATTACCATGAAATTGATCAAACATAATGCACATCTCATCTTTCATCAAATACCAAAACTCTTTTATAAAAGCAAAATTAAAGCCATCTAAACCCGACCACACTTTCTATTTCTTCCAACATAAACAGTCTAATCAAAAAATTGTTTTCCTCTATAGATAGTCTAGAGAAAGGAGCTCCATATATCTCCAGCCTTTCCCATGAGTTAACATGATTTCTAAAGAAATACAAGACCTCCTTACGCACCACCAAAGGTGATTGAACCCACACATCGCTAACCTTTAATGCTTTAATAGTATTAGAACTCGACCCACACACCTATGAAAGTACTTTGAATTAGCGTCTCCTTATTTAAGCCACTTAGATCTAGATCTTCGAACCACTACCACGTCTTTTGCCTTTAAAAGTCTCCAGAGGTCCTCCACAATCCTCTCTCATAAACTTCTCTTGGAAAAAGAATCACACTTTGTATAAAAATTAATTAAAAAGCATTGTCAATTCAAACCTCCCTAATTCAAACACAGTCTCACATATCCTTCCCCCGATGATCGTGCATATGTGGCATACGATTCCGCACACACGAAAACAGGCAAAACTTGTATAAAAAGAGGAATTTCATCGTAATCAAGGTTGAGTTGGAGGATTCAAAGGGAAGAGATGATTCTTTTCAATTATTTTATGTGGTTGGTGGAGTTGGAAGATTTTAATGTTTTGGGTAGAAGATTCTCATGGTACCATCTGAATGGGAGATCCATGAGCCGTATTGATAGGGTTTTTATCTCCTAAGAGTGGACTTCCTTGTGGGGAGATGATTCTCTTTGGGTGCTTCCTAGGGATGTCTCGGATCATTGTCCGCTTGTGTTAAATGATGGTGGTTGGGATTGGGGGCTGAGGCCGTTCCATTTTAACAACTTTTGGTTAGATCATTGTGACTTTAAAGGTGTGGTGGAGGAGGCGTGGAGAGATTTTCCTAGCAACGGGTGGATGTGTTTTGTTCTCTTGGAAAAGCTTAAAGCTTTGAAGGCAAGGGTGAAGGAGTGGCATAAAGGAGAGTATGGGGATATGGAAGCTAGAATTGTAAAGATGGTGGAAGATATTCATGCTTTGGATGTTAGAGGGGAGGAAGTGGGGTTGAGTGGGGAGGAGGTCCAACGGCGGAAATCTTTGTTTGGGGATCTTTGGAAAATCCTTAAGGCGAAGGATGCCAATATGGTGCAAAGGGCTAGATCTCGATGGCTCAAGAATGGAGATGCAAATACTAAGTATTTCCATAAGTGTGTTAAATTGAGGTGTAGTCGGAATTCTATTAAAGCACTTAAGGTTGGAGACGGGTGGGTACAATCGCCTATGGATGTGAGGAGGGTGGTTGTGGACTTTTTCACGAATCATGTTGCATCAACGGTTTGGGAACGACCTAAGCTTGATGGAGTGCCTTTTGAAAGGTTGGGTGAAGTGGATAATATGACTTTGGTGGCTCCTTTTTCCGTTGAGGAGATTCATGGTGTTATGGAGGAATGTGATGGTGATAAAAGTTCGGGACCGGATGGTTTTAACTTTGCGTTTGTTAAGAAGTTTTGGTACTTGATCAAAGATGAGGTGCATATTATGTTTGATCAATTTCATGGCAATGGGAGGCTTCCAAAGGCTATGTTGGCTTACTTTGTAGCGTTGATCCCTAAAATTAATTCGCCTTTGGAGTTGAAAGACTACCGCCCGATTTCCTTATTAGGCTGTCTTTACAAACTTTTAGCGAAGGTCCTAGCTTGAAGCTTGGCAAGGGTTATGGATCCTATTATTTCTCTTAATCAATCAGCCTTTCTGAAGGGTCGGAATTTGGCGGACGGGGTTTTGGTGATTAATGAAATTGTGGATTTCGCTAAGAAGGCAAAGTTGGAATGTTTGATTCTTAAGGTTTACTTTGAGAAGGCATATTACTAGGTGGATTGGGTTTTTTTTGGTGTATATGATGAAGAGAGTGGGGTTGTGTGAGAAGTGGATAGGTTGGATGAAGGCATGTGTGTGTGGCGGGAGTATGTCTATTTTGGTGAATGGTAGTCCAACGAAAGAGATCAATATCCATAAAGGTTTGAAACAAGGGGACCCGTTAGCACCTTTCCTTTTCCTTTTGGTGGTGGAAGGATTTAGTGGTTTAATGAGGAATGCGGTGCGTCTTAATCTTTTTGAGGGTTTAAGATTAAAGAGGAGGGGAATGTCTTTTCACATCTTCAATATGCCGATGATACTCTATGTATAGGGAAAGCAACGGTTGAGAATTTGTGGACCTTGAAGGCTTTGCTTAGAGTATTTGAAATGGTTTCCCGGTTGAAAGTTAATTTTTATAAGAGTTGTTTTGATGGGAATTAATGTCGAGCCGGCCTTCATGGACATGGCATGTATTTTTTTGAATTGTAGTCAAGGATGTTTCCCTTTCAAGTATTTGGGGTTGTCGGTAGGGGGAAATCCAAGTCAAATTTCAACTTGGGATCCTTTACTAGATCAATTTTCGAAGAGGTTGCCTTCTTGGGGAAATAGGTATCTTAGCCTTGGTGGTAGAATTGTCCTCCTTAACCCTGTCCTTAATGTGATTCTGATTTTCTATCTATCTTTCTTCAAAATGCCGGTTAGCGTGGCGAGTAAGATTGTTAGAATTCAAAGAGAGTTTTTGTGGGGTGGCACGGAGGGGGGAAGGAAGATAAGTTTGGTTAGTTGGAAGGTGGTGTGTCAACCGAAAGAGTTTGGTGGCCTAGGCGTTAGGGATGTGAGATTGGTGAACCTGTGCGTACTTGCGAAGTGGCGATGGAGGTTGTTGTATGGAGGTAATGCTCTTTGGAGGGAGGTTCTTATAGAGAGATATGGTATTAAGGTGGGTGAGTTGATGGGAGGAGGGGTTGGATTGTGGCCTACTAATGCCTTAAGGAGGTGGAAGGATTTGGTGTCTATTACAAAAGGTGAGGAGGTAGATTGGTTTAATGAGGAGGTAGTGAGAAGAGTAGGGAATGGCCTTTGTGCGAGTTTTTGGAGGGAAGCTTGGAGAGGGAATGAACCGTTTATGCTTAAATATGAAAGGCTTTTTTCTATCTCAAGCAATCAAGAGGCCAATGTGCATGATTTGTGGATTCCTAACTCGAGTGGTGGTGGGTGGGCTTTTAATTGGAGGTGCCCTTTGTTTGTGTGGGAAAAAAATCTTTTAACGGAGTTGTTGGGGGATTTGGAAGGTTTTGAGTTTAGCATAGAAGACGGTTTATGGATGTGGAGATTGCAGGATGATAATATCTTCTCGGTGAAGTCTATGTATTTGAAGTTAAAAGGGAGGGAGAATGGGGTGGTGGGGAACTCGGAAGGGGAAAGGAGGGTGTTTCGCCAAATTTGGAAGTTCGGAGCTCCGTCCAAGGTTACAGTAGATTACAGTAGATTTGTTTGGATTGTGCTTCTAAAATCCAAATCTGAGGTGTCTCAACATGTTCAAAATTTCATTACTCTCATTGAAAATCAGTTTCATATTACCCATAAGACTCTTAGAACTGATAATGGCCCTGAGTTTTTATTCAATTCCTTTTATTCTTCTAAGGGTATCATACACCATAAATCTTGTGTTGAAACTCCCCAACAAAATGGGAGAGTTGAAAGAAAACACCAACATCTTTTAAATGTAGGCAGAACTCTTCTTTAGCAATCAAAGTTACCTGCATTTTATTGGTCATATGCCCTTCTGCATGCTACCTTCATTATTAATAGAGTCACATCACCTAATCTCCACAATAAATCACCTTATTACCACCTTCATAACCATATACCTGATGTGCACACTTTCAAAGTCTTTGGTTCTCTGTGTTATTATACTTCACTTCAATCACATAGAACCAAACTGGCAACTAGAGCAAGAAAATTTGTGTTTCTAGGTTGTTCCATAGGATATAAAGGCTATGTTCTATTAGATATACATACTAGAGAAATCCATATTTCCAGAAATGTTAGTTTTCATGAACATATTTTACCTTATCCTTCAAATTCATCCTTAATTGCCACTAATTGGGATTACTTTCCATCTGTTTCTTGTCCCACAAGTATTTCACCTCCTGATATTTCCATTACACCACCAACTCAACCACCACCATTTATTGACCCTGATCCACCACATCATGACCATAATACTTCTATTTCACCTATATCACAAACTGTTTTAAGAAAATCCGCTAGAAGTAGCCATCCTCATGTTCATATGTAGGACTATGTCTGTAATTTTTCTCATGCATTTACATCTCCTCATGTCTCATATCCTATTTTCGATTACATTTCATATAATAATCTCTCACCATCTCATTGTGCTTTGTCCTTGTCAATTGCTTCTCAAACTGAGCCTACCACATATGATGAGGCTAGCAAATTCACTTGTTAGAAGCAAGCTATGCAGAATGAGATTACTGCTCTTGAAAATACTGGCACGTGGAAACTGGTTGATTTACCACCCAATGTGAAGCATATAGGGAGCAAATGGATTTACAAAATCAAACACAATGCAGATGGATCTATTGAAAGGTACGCCTTGTTTCTAAAGGTTACAATCAAATTGAGGGTTTAGATTACTTTGATACTTATTCCCCAGTTGCTAAACTAACAACTAGTAGAATTGTGATTGCTTTGGCTTCTATTAACCACTGGCACATTCATCAATTAGATGTTAATAATGTCTTTTTGCATGGTGATCTTCAAGAAGATGTGTACATGCTTGTTGCTCAAGGTATTACCACTTCCAAACCTAATCAAGTCTGCAAGCTCATCAAGTTACTTTATGGACTTAAACAAGCAAGCAGAAAGTGGTATCACCTCTCTCCTTATTCAACATCATTACACTCGTTCAACTTCAGATCACTCTCTATTCATCAAGATAACTGCTACTTCCTTCATAGGTTTGTTGGTTTATGTTGACGATGTTATAATTGCTGGTGATTCCATTGAGGAATTCCAATTTATCAAATTCGTCCTGCATTCTGCATTCAAAATCAAAGATCTTGGCCAGTTGAAATACTTCATTGGTTTAGAGGTTGCTCATTCTTCACAAGGATACTTTGTATGCGAAAGAAAACATTGTCTTGATCTTCTTACTAATACAGGTTATCTTGCCTCCAAACCTGTATCTACATCATCTGATCCATCATGCAAGCGTCATAGTGATGCTAGTGCACCTTATCCCGATGTTCCTTCATACAGGAGATTGATAGGTAGATTGATCTACTTAACCAACACTAGGCCAGACATTATCTTTGCCACACAACAACTTAGCCAGTTTCTCACTTCTCCAACTGAGAACACTTTGTGGCTGCCACTAGAATCTTGAGATATGTGAAGAAATGTCCTGGTCAGGGTTTATTCTTTCCCATACAATCTTCATTGTTTCTTTCTGGCTTCTCAGATGCTGACTGGGCTGGTTGTTTAGACTCTAGAAGGTCAATTTCTGGACAATGCGTCTTCCTTGGCAAGTCCCTCATATCTTGGTGAACTAAGAAACAGTTGACTGTCTCTTGATCTTCTTTAGAAGCTTAGTATATAGCCTTAGGTGCAGTAACTTGTGAGTTGCAGTGGTTACTTTACTTACTCAGAGATCTCCATGTCACTGTTGGAACAAAGTGTGTTTCGCAAAATCACCTCTTGAGTTTTGATGATAACAAGGTATCAAAAATTATAAATTGGATATGCTAAGCATTTGTTCAAGTGTACAGGATCATAATCAAAGTACTATTCATAAAGATTCTGAATGAACAAGTCAAAGAGCAAAAGGAATTTTATTGAAGCTTAGAGCGTCTGAAGAAACGAGTCTGAAGAAAGCGCTCCTGAAGACACGTCATCAGAAGCAAGGTCATCAGAAGCAAGGTTATCAGAAGCATCTCATCAGAAGCCACTTCACCAGAGTTGACAAAGTACGGTGTACGAAGTGTACGACCACTAACTCTGCACACGCCTTTGCAACCAACATCTCTGCAACTTGTCTCTACTTCAAGACAAGAATAACAGTAATATTGCTGCAGACATTGTTCCGCTTCAAATGGAATGGATTTGAAATTAGTTCTTCATAGGAAAATTATCAAATCAAGAAAAGGATCAATGGTGAAGAATCAAAGCTTCAAACAAGACAAGTTGATGTAACGGCTAATTCTCAACGTCTCTCAAATCCTCTATATATAGGGATAAAGACTTGGAGAACAAGCATATATACACGAGAAAAAAAAGGCCAATACTCTCTGTGCAAAACGTCGCAAACACATCAACAACTTAGAGAATTCTTACAATAGTTCATATCTTAGAATTCTCAAGTGTCTAGAAAAACAGAGTATGTTCTGTTCGTATTGTTTTGTGAATACCTCTGATTGTATATCAAGTATTCAAAACCTTATTCAATTATTTGTAATTGTTAAGAGAAGTCTCTTTCAGTTGTGATTGAGCAAAGGAAGTCTCTTGGAGTTGTCCTTGAGCATAGAAGTCTCTTTCTCGTG
>Ga0228710_1006872_pt1 | contig 17039 bp, 5 predicted proteins | sample MedpolnodulmetaG_FD_177995 | JGI IMG/M metagenome (GOLD analysis project Ga0228710, IMG submission 177995) | Root nodule microbial communities from Medicago polymorpha collected in Santa Monica, California, United States - pink nodules | ecosystem: Host-associated > Plants > Roots > Nodule... | reverse complement strand
GCACTTGTGAAGCTGAGTTGGTCCAGATTTCATTAACGAAGTCATCGTCATTAAACCCTGCTGCCAGACTTTCTATGGTATTAGTTTGTGAATTTGGCCATTGAGGTGTGTAGTTTGTTTGGGGATAGTTTACAATGTGTGGAGGGGTTGGTAGGTTGAACGAGCAGTATTGTGATTAGTCTGGGTAACTGGTTTGTATGGTGTACTGAGTTGGATTGAAGTCATCAAATGAATAGTTTGATTTTCGAGAGCTTTCTCCATGATGACTTTGTTGAGAATAGCTTGGATATGGGATTGGAGTGTTATGTAAGATTTGGTTTGTGGGTTGTGGTGGTGATTGGTAAGTTTGGTTGTGGTTGTAGTTGGTGGATGGGTTAAAGCTTTGGTCAAAGTTAGTGGGTGGAGGTGTCATGAATTGGTTGTAGGGTGGAGGTGTATTTGACCACATATTTTCATCTGGCACCGTATAGGTTTCTGGCGCTGCAGGACGAAAATATGTGGTGTTATACGGTGCCAGAAACCTATACGGTGCCAGATGAAAATATGTGATCAAATACACCTACACCCTACAACCAGTTCATGACACCTCCACCCACTAACTTTGACCAAAGCTTTAACCCATCCACCAACTACAACCACAACCAAACTTACCAATCACTGCCACAACCCACAAACCAAATCTTACATAACACCCCAATCCCATATCCAAGCTATTCTCAACAAAGTCATCATGGAGAAAGCTCCCGAACATCAAACTATTCATTTGATGACTTCAATCCAACTCAGTACACCACACAAACCAGTTAACCAGACCAATCACAATACTCGCTCAACCTACCAACCCTTCCACACATTGTAAACTATCCCCAAACAAACTACACACCTCAATGGCCAAATTCACAAACTAATACCATAGAAAGTCTGGCAGTAGGGTTTAATGACGATGACTTCGTTAATGAAATCTGGACCAACTCAGCTTCACAAGTGCAAAATGAAGTCACTATGGAAACTAATGATGATGTTGAAATTCCTGACGAGGATGTGGAACAGGAAGAGCACGAGGAAGAGGAAGAGCAAGAGCAAGACCAAGACCAACGACCCGTACGAAATAAAAAAGATAAATTATGTGCTACGGGGGGTCATAGTTTACATTGGCGTAAATGGTTGTCGCGGAGAAAGTAGTTTTTATTTTTATTTCTTATGAATAAAATAATTAGTGTTTTAAATTAATAAATTAAATATATCATCATTATCATTAATATGATTTTATTTATTATTATTTGTATTTTAACTATACATATGTTGCCCAAAAAAAAAAAAAAAAATGAATAATTCAGTCCCGCCATTTCAAATGGCGGTAATGGAAAAAAAATTAAAAAAAAAAAGAGTCAAACCTGTCTCACCTGTCACGCGCAGACATGTGTCAGGGAAGGGGGTTCATTCCCACCGTTTCAAATGACGGGAATGAGGAAAACGACAAAAAAAAATCAACAAAATTAGAAAGTGGATCATTTTAGTTAATAATATTCATAGGGGGTCAGACATGGAATTTTTTTTGGCATTGGAGTCAGAAAAAAAAATAAAATCGGAACTTTGCTGGTGGTTCCTATATGCCAAGAAGAGTGAACTATATATATAGCTAAGGCACATGATATTACAAAACTAAAAATTATTATTTTTCACTAATGATGTGGATCAGGTTTCTTCGTTGTGTTTTGTCAAAAACTTGAAGACAATAAAGATTAAAGGTCATGGTCCATTTCAATGTTTTTATCGTAAAGAGTCAAGACAAAGTTGCTGTCAATATTTTTCTTCCTCTAGCGCATAATTACACAAGTGGTTTTAATCTTTGAGATTTCAATTTAATGGTATGAATTTGACTTTATAATTTTAAAGGATAAATTTTAAATATTTTTTCGTTGTTATGTGAATATAGCCCAATTGGTATAAACACTACATGTAATATGTAGAAGTTGGAGTTCGAATTTCTTATGGGATGAGTATTCTAGTCTAGTGACTATATATTCACCCCCATAATAGTGGAAAATCTGACAGTTCCTTTTCTTAGTCTTTCCTACACTCCTTGTGCGAGATTGATTGAAAAGTTCAAGTTTATATATTCCATTTTACCTTCTTAAAAAAAACAATATATTAATTTAGTTAAATGGTCATTTTTTCAAGTGATTGCTTCATTCCTTTCCATAAGAGTAATTTATGCTTACACACAATACAAAATATCAAGTACTTCAAACTCAAGTAGTCAAAACAAAAACAAAAGTATTTCATTTGGGAGATAAAGTCCTTAGATTTTAAACTAGATAACTTCTAGCAACTTTCTTTTTTCAACACTAGGAAATTAATGTGGATCTCACCATATTATGTTGGACTTATTTTTAAAATGTAAAACGTTCATTAATTTCATCAAAAGAGAGAATTAGTGTTAGATGATGTTAGAAAGAGTGATTTTTTTTGTCAAGAGAAAGAGTGTTTTTTTTTAAGGAAAGAGAAAGAGTGTTAAAAACACTTCCCTTTTAAACAATAAATATATATTTTTTAATAGCGAACACTAAATATTCTAAAAGATTTGTCCGAAACTAAAAATATCTAATCTAAATACTCTAAAAGCTATAACATTAATTAACAAACCATTATTTGTGTGAGAACCACAAACACATGTGGCCCATATAATAATTGATGTGTGCTTAATGTTTCCTTTTTCGTCTCTCTTTTTTCTCTTATGTTTGAACAAAAAATGGTTCCATTTACTCACTAGACTAAGAGACGTGCCTTTATGGCTAACAACAAGTAACATGTGCTAGGGATGGAGGTGTTTGAAAACCCAACTCTTTCCTTGAAAGCTTCATTTAATTAATTGAACAAATGCTATCTTCTCAAGTAAAGTACCTAATTTAACTTGTACCAAAAAAAATTTAACTAACTAAGTGTTAAACATGCATTTGATTTGTTTCAAATCATTGATTGCTGCATGAAATGGTGCATGTTGTTGAAAACTATTTCAAAAGTTAAATGTAACAAAAAGAAACCGATTTTGGACGGTGGTAACTACATGAAGTCATTGAGTGAACTCAAACCAAAAGTAACACTATGCATCCACCCACAAAAATGTTTAACAAAAACATGCTAACTTGAGATCCTACGTAATAAAGATTTACTGAAATAACTATAACTATGCACTTTACATACATATATGGCTGAATGCTGATGGAAATACCAACTCCCAACCAAATAACTAACTAATTTTGACTATATATATATGACCACATAACTGATTTTGCCATTTTTTTATTAATGACACTTGCGAGTTCTCTTTATTAGTTGGACGGTGACAACAATGTGTACCGTATATATGAATTATAAATAGTCGGTTGAAAATTGAAATGTGTGGAATACGCCACTCCAGATTTTATTCTACAACAGAGTCCAAATCTATTTGGAATTTAAAAAATGAAAGTAAAATCATAATGATGTATATAAAATTTTAGTGTTTACTCAAGTGGTTAATAGGCATGATAACAAAACTCATACATGTGGTTACCTGTCCGAACTAAACCCAATTTAAAAACACAGGTATGGGACGGTAACGGATACATAGGTATCCACCCGAACCCATACTCAAACTCGTCACGAATGCAGAAAATTACTTTATGTTGATATGCCATGATTTTTTTGTGATAATTGCCATGTTATAAAAACTACCATTGGTATTTAAAGGAGCAACTAAATCAATCAGTCTAACAAATGTTAAAGTGAGCATATTGTTGGATAATGTTTTACAACATTTCTCTAGGGGTTGCAAAAAAACTTCTATTTTTTATTAAAAAAAAGTTATTCAATGCGGGGACGGGGATGGGCGAGATACCTGAACCCGTCGAGACGGGGATGGAGTTCAATTTCTCATCCCCGTTAGGTATGGGAACAAGTAAGTATATGAGAATCGGGTATGAGGACGGGGAATGTAAAACTCGTCTCCACCCCGCCCCATTGCCATGCCTATTGATAGTGCTTTACTTGTGCTCTGGCTCTGGCAACTCTGTATTATCATGGCCCTAAATATTTTAAGAATCTGATGACGACGACACAAGTTAGGTTTTCTATGATAAATCTTTGATGAAATTAACGGTTAGTCCTTGAATTTAAAATGGGAAGAATAACATTCATCTTATTCACCTTTGTAAAACGCACATATCATTTACAACCAAAGCTCCTAATAACAAAATTTTGTTAGGGAAAAATCTTTATAACGAAGTAAAATAGTTTCCTCCCAAAGCCAAACAAAATGACACTATAAAAATCTTCCCCCAGAAACATAATCAAGTGGAGTGATTTTAATAAAATTAAACAAAATGGCAAAGAGGCACATTTTTTTTGGTAAACTGTGTTTTTTTTCTAAAAACAAGTAAACTACTAAATCTCTCACCCGTGCTAGCACGGGTCATATATGTTGAATAAAAAACAACATATAATTATAAATAAGATTAAATAACGTCAAATGTCGAAAAGTACAATATTAATTGTTCTACATAAACCAAAAATTGTATCATCATACATTGTGGAAAACCTCTTTGTATACAACATTATTTGTATTGTTCATGCAATCACTCCGTGCTCAAGATTTTCAAACCTTTACTTGAAGTTACTCTTGAAACTACCATGTATAGTTGGCCATGTGAGAAGACGGATTGTGGTAGGTATATGCCAACATGCTTGAGTGACTGTCCTTGACTTTTGTTTATGGTCATAGCAAAACAAATCGTAATAGGAAACTGCCGACGTTAAAATTTGAATGGAATTATAGTATCTGATGGTGTCAATGACAATCCAAAATAGTTAAATATGCTATCGCACGGGTCTTGTAGAATTTAAAAAAAAAACTATAATTTTTTTTAACAATTGATAGTTAATAAATATTATATGGTATCTACATTATGTTTGTAATATGAGTATAAAAATAGTGATGTGAAAACAATAAATTATTCACAAACTTGACTATTACAATTGAAATTTGATACATTTCACTAATCAAACTATTGAACAGATTTGTTTTTAGAAAAAGCATCTTCTATTTTTGAGTCTTAATCAAATTATTTTCATGGAGACCAAGAATGCTAAATACTACTAATTAATCATTACATTTACTACATGAATTATTTCTCAACTTTAGTAGCATTTCAATACAAACATCTTCACCCACACGTAAGGTACACCATAAGAAAGAAGTTGATACTTGAAAGAAAGAAAAAATTATATCAGCACACACATATCTACCATTTAAATATAGGAAAAACATATGCTCGAGAAGGTGAAAAATAACTAAGTTTACAAAATGCATAAGTGTCTTAATTAAGGCTATCTATGAACATTATGTAGCAATCAAGTTTAAACCATTCATTTGGAAAATATTGAACAGAGACATTTTATTGTCTTTTTTGTAGTTCCACTACTAAGAAATAGAAACAACCGACCAAAAAAAGATTTTTATAAACTTCAATCAATAGTCACAATCAATATATATAACACCCCTTTGCATAACCATTCTCTAAGTAAGTACTGAAAATTTGATAAACACAATAAATTTTATAAACATGTCCGCTTCATCTCAAGGAAGTGTGAAAGTTGAAAAAACCAAAGAAAACACAATCATATTAAAGAGTTAAGTGAATCAGATGCTACATGAAATTTATTTGCAAAAGAATGAACAACGGATATCACACAACCATGATTAGAGAAACAGATTAGAGAGAACATACATACCTTCAATTAGTTTCTTTCCTATGGACTACATAATTCAAATTTATTTAAATTACTATAGCATTGATCATTAGACTACAAAATGATTTACTATTCTTAACATGACTTTAAATTGCAGTCGCGGATGCATTTGCATTTCTGTCATAGCAATTGTGGTCGTTGCGGCTGCTGCAACGTGCATTGTGGTTCTTGTAGCCTGAAATAATTTTAATTTTACACAAACTATATAAGGGAAACCTCCATGCTACTACACTTTACAAAAAGCCTTTTTATGTAAATAATCTCCACGTTGCATTGAAACACGATAAACAATAGAACAAACCTCTATCATGAAAAGTATAATTAGTAAGAATAAGAAGGTTTAAGAAGATTATATTGTACATGTGGGAAATAAGAAAAGCACATGGACCACCACACCAGCATTCATATCTCACATGTGAGGAGAAGAAAAAACATTAGCCACAAAAATAATAGAATAACTACTAATATGAATTCTAATTCTTATTGAAGGCATCTTTCGGGGCAAGTAACAACTTCATAAAGGATGAGATTTAGAAAATAAGAAGGGGAAGGGAGAAAAAAAGCTTGATAAACTGAAAGTGAGAATGAAGATAGAGTTAAATTTGACAGAAAAAATGAAGAACAACATAAAAGAATAATCAAAGGAGGGGATTTAAATGGCACGGGAGAACTGGGAGCATACGGGGAGTTTTCTGTTGGCATCTGTTTTGCTGCTATAATGGGTTTTCTGCTGTTAATTGTTCGTCTGGCGTGTTGTTCCTCTGCTGGCTGGTTGTAGGCTTCGGTTTTCATGTGTTTTGCGGCATCTATTTTGCCTTTTTATTTCTGCCTGCGGCTACTGGTTTTTTCTGGTGTGCTGATGTATTCTTAAGGCTTTGTTGTTGTAACATCCAGCCTTTTGCACTACTTGTTCATTATGCTTAAATGTGTGCTTATCAAATGTTCATTCTGATGTGTGCTTATCAAATCAAATGGATTAGAGATCAATGGTTGTCATCAATTGGCGCCCAAAATTTGTAGGGTTAGGGTTTGGAGCCTTGGTTGCAATGTTAACAAAGATTAGGAATTATAAGTATGATATGATATGGTAAGCATAATGGAAAGTACATATTTTCTAAATATAAACTTTATATCTGATTTGATGTAGAGTATGAAGAGTTATATATACAGTTATTATACACATAGAGAACAAAGGAGAATTGTAGTCACAATTCCCTCCTCTGCTGGCGTATTCGAGCCGCCCATGACGTATTCTCAGCAGCATCCATGACCTTGCTATCACTTCTTCTCTTCAGGCCATCGAGTTGAGATTGCCAACGAGATTTCCATTCACCCTTTTGTTCACTCACCTAATAAGAAAGCAATAACTTAGATCAGTATGTAAATTTAAAAACAACAGCATTCTTCTAGCCAATCCCCCCAAAGGTCCTATTCAATGAAAAATAAAAATAGAAAAAGCTTTCTATGTACATAAAACAGTAGTACAAATTAGTAAACAGAACAAGCAAATACAAAAAAATAAAATGTCCCTATCTCTTTTGAAGGCATGATTCATTACCATGATTCAAGGATTGTATTATAATATGAATGAATAAAAAAATGATTAAGTAGATCACATTAGATATCTTCAGAAGATAACTTTTGTCATCGTTATTGATTATCGTCATTATTTATATTATTATGTTGTTTCCTGACTCATTCTATAATCGACTAATTAAATTTAAAACAATCAGAAAACAACATCCCGAATTCTGTGATTAGTTTAAATTGTATAGACTATTGATGAGCTGAAGAGCCAACTTAACATTTAAAACAACTACATTAATATAACTAACTTGTTCAATTTTTGTGGTGGTGAGCTGGGTTTGATGTTGACATAAATACATGAAAGGAAATGAATATGGAGAATAGACAAAAAGCAGAATAGAAGCCGTAACATACTCATACAAGCAAAATGTCTTCAAGAAAAGGTTTCAATCTCTTTCATAATCCAAGAAAAAATATAGTTGATTATGGAAGGGAGTCAATTTGCAATTTTGTAGACTAAATAAATAATAATATAAGCTCACAGCAAGAGGAAGTTATACTATCATGAAAAATAAGAAAAATGAAAAAGAGCTTAATTTAAGCAACATTAATTTAAGAAGAAAAAATTGACTTAATTGGTGCCCACGCCACACCCAAAATGTAGGTCAGTTACACCTAAACCAGGTTGCCTGTTTATTTTATTTTATTATAATAATAAATTATAAATTGTTTAGGTGCATACCAAAGCACACCTAAAATGTACTAATGAAACAACTATCACTTTGTTTTTACTTTTTACTTCGATTCTTATTTAAAAAGATTTGTATATGACACAGTGAAAACAAAATAACAGTTTTTTGTAATTAAAAATGGAAGTGAAAAATGTATTCTGAAACTATACAGGTCCTAAAGTGTTTCATAATCCTAAAATATTTGAACCTAAGACAAAGAAGGAGATAGCACAAAGGAGTCATCAAGCACCGATAAATATCAGGAACCAGAAGTCATGATTAAGCAAACTTCATTCCCCCTCCAAATATTACGATACACCCTACAATCCAGTTCTGATATATATTTGTTCCTAAGGTAACCAAATCAGTAAGAAGACAATTGAGACTCAAATACAAAACAGTCTCACTTCATAATTGAGATTCTGTGAAGTTCCATCTCAGTTCTGTGAACGTTTCAGGCTCAGTCATTAATAAATTTCATAATTTAGGCAATTGAATAGTGACCATAATGTGGAGCCAAGATAAGGAGGAAACCTTAAATGATAATGAAACCACACCATGTCATGTAATCAAAATTTAAAATTATCATTGAATTTTACACAACATGTTCAGGTTAGCTTATTTTGCAGTGGAAAACTCGGTTTCAGTCATAAGCTCTACCCTGAACAGATTGATAAATTGTAAGCTTTTCAGGGGAAAATAAAAATTAGTCCAAGCTCTTCAATTATTAATGTGAGCCTTGAAGTCTTTTTCAAATGTGATTCTGAATGACTTTGATTTTGTAAAGTTGATTAGAACAAAAATGAGTTTGTAGAAGTGAAGTGATTTGAGTTTGAAATTTTTTACTTTTAAGTTAATTTGATGTAGAACTTGGTGTAAATTTTTTCCGCCCAAGCAAAACTAATTTTTAACATAAAATAACCATATATGATATTTTTAAGCAAAATCACATTTTCCCCATGCAAAATCAATTTAAGGACTAAACACAAGAATCATCTACGATGGTGTAAAAAGAGCATGATCTAAACTTGCTTGAGATACCATGCAAAATCAATTTAAGGACTATAAACACAAGAATCATCCATGATGGTGTAAAAAGAGCATGACATAAACTTGCTTCAGACACCAAAAGCTTCTCAATCAAAAAAGGAACAAACACACAATTCCAACAAAGAAGTTGCACAATAACAGCCATACACTGACAAAACATGAGAACAAATTACAACCTCAAAAAGGGAGAAAAAATATCCTAACAAATAATAATTAATAACTGAATAGAAAAGTTATATAGCAACCAAAAATCAGAACCTTGACAAATCAACCCTCCCGGATGAAAACAATGAAGGGTCTGTTTGGATTGACTTATCTTAGCTTACTAATTGACAAAAACACTTTGTAAAGATATTCATAAGAGTTTATGAAAACAGTTTATGACATGCCCATAAGCTATTTTCAGCTTATTTCTATAAGCTCTCCAGAATAGCTTATGAAAACAGTTTAACATCATTTTATCGTTGGCTATAGAAATAACATCCAGTTATATGATAATCACTTATCCTGTAAGTATTTAATTAAGCTAAATTAACAATTGATTTGATTTATCAGTGTAAAAATGTTTCAAACATGCATCCAATCATATATCAGTTCAAAAATTGCATATCAATTAAACTCACAATCATCCATAACAATAACAAACATAAACACTAAACTCAAATAACAACAATCAAACCACCCAACAATTCCAAAACAAAAAATCAATATAAAAACATCAAAATCATAAATAAATAAAACAAAAAAACACAGCCCATAAGAAAAAAATCAAATTTTTATGAAATATAAGAAAAATGGAAAGAAAAAAATAGAAACCTGATCAGAATGATTATAGCTTTTACGAGCATTGAAAGCAAGATGAATCCCTCTAGCCATATCTCTATCATACATAATCCTCCTTGAAGGATCAGACAGAGTTTCATACGCCTCCTGCACCTGAATAAACCTCTTGGTATACTCTTCGACCCGATCCGGTGGTGAAACATCCGGGTGATACTTTCTTGCTAGTTGTTTATAAGCACTTTTGATATCCATCAATGAACCGGATTCTGGTATACCCAGAAGATCATAGAAGCTCCGTTCCTCCGCCACCACGCCGTCGTTGAAGGTGGCTCTAAGCTTTGGGAAGGATGACCCGAATGAGATTCGGGTCATGGGTATGATGGTGGGTCTGAAGGATGGTGAAGGAGGAGGCAGTGTTGGTGTGATGAAGCGATGATCGCTTCCAGGGATTGTTAAGCTGTAACAACGCATTTCTCTCTCTCTCTCAGACACACTCTATTTTTCTGTTCAATTGTATGATTTATGGTTTATCTATGTTTCTTTAAGAATGATCCTTGTTATATATATATATATATATATATATATAATATGTACTTGCACGCGCAACTATAGAGACAAAGAAGGTAAATCTCTCAAGTAGGTGTGATGATTGTAAGGAATGACGTAACTATTTTTAATTAAATACACACGTGCGCGCACATGCAACTATACAGACGTAGAAAGTAAATCTCTCGGTTAGGTATGATGATCATAAGAAACGACGACACTATTTTCAAATACACACGTGCGCGCACACGTAACTATAGAGACGTAGAAAGTAAATCTCTCAAGTATGTATGATAATCGTAAGGAATTACGTAACTATTTTCGAGATATGTACAAAGATGTAGAAAGCAAATCTCTCGAGTAGATAGTACCGTAATGAATGACAAAACTATATTTCAAAATCAGCTGTATTCTTAAGTTGCATTTGACCCAAAGATTAAATTGGAAGATATGATTCAACATTTCATTTTAATTCTATTGGAGTTTTTTAATGGAAATAATTAATGTGATTTATTGATTTTTTTTTTAGGGATGCTTCAATGAATTTTTTTTCTTGTTTGGAAAGTGAGTATTACATATTTATTTGTTCTTATCCGATGTGATGAATTTTCGAAATGCTTTTTTTTGGTCAAGAAAATGCTTTTTATTAAGGTCTTGAAAATATTTGTTATCTTGTATAATTTTATGTGGTTTTGTTTTTTCTATTTAATTGTTTTGATAAGATTAATTAATTTGTTCTTTTGTGTATTTGTTTTGTGGTGGTCGTTCCTATCTTTTCGGCAATAAACGATGGAAGAGGAAGACTTATAATTTGTATTTTGTATTTTCCTAGGAGAAAACCCAACGTAAAATAAAAAAAAAGGTTTAAATATGTTAAAGGTCCATGTAAGTTCGCGTGTTTTTTATTTTCGTCTCTGTATCCTCTATTTTTTTTTAAACAAACTCTGTAAGTTGTTAAACTTTTGGTTTTAGTACTAACGTTAACTTATGTTACAGAAAGGCTTAGCTGACAAACGGAGTAACACGTGGCAGTCGCTGACATGGCAAAACACATGATAAGTGACTAGATTTGAGGGACCGAAATCAAAAATGCAAAATTAGGGATGAAATTGAAAAAAACGTAAACATCACAATTTAAAAATTAAAAACTAGATCTCTTCATCTCTATGTGTTTTTTTTTTTCTTCATCTCCAACTCCAATTTCTTCATTTAGGATGGAGTTCCTTTTCTCGTGAAACCCGGCAAGGCTCTTCATACTAAACGGTATGAAATATTTCGTCTTTGTTTAGAAAAACTGCAACTTTTGAATTAGCTTTGCATTCTTTGGAATCATGAATTACAAAACACTCCATACACAAAAATGTATCAGTGCAGAACTCAGAGTATAATTCAGACACGTCCCGGGTATCTTGTACAAGCTAAGCGGAACTGATTTGGACTTGGACAAAGCTATATATTTGAAGATCAACAACAAAGTTCCTGGTCTTGGAATGAGATTAGACAGAAGTGACATTAATTTGCTTAACGGATCAAGGTATTAAGATCTTCTAGATATGTTCTTCTTGGAGCTCGCTAACTGATCTAAATTCAAATGTGAAAGTTAACATAGTAGTTTTGTTAATTCAGTGGAAGCAAGGATTTTTTTCCCTTCATTATAATTAAATGTATGTTAGAAAATACTATATGCAAATGATGTTACACCTACCTGCAATATTGAGTTATAGTTTTCCATATAAGTAACTGTCTTGACCCTTGTTAATCTTTGTCTTTATTGTTTTGAAGAGATACTCATATTAACAAAACTTTTGCTAGTGAAAAATTTGGCTTAAGTATCATTCAAACAATTCAATCAGATATCAAAAGAGATACATAAAATAGATTGTTTTGATGACTTTCAATTTCTGTGAAGGTATCCAAGAGAAATACCAGATGCATATGAGAGGTACTCTTTAGTTGCTATTGAAGGCGAACAAAGGTTGTTCATCAGAAGTGACGAACTTGATGCAGCTTGGGCACTATTCTCTCCATTGCTAAAAGAAATTGAAAACAAGAAGATTGCTCCAGAGCTTTATCCTTATGGTAGCAGAGGACCAGTTGGAGCACGCCACCTTGCTGCAAGGCACGATGTAAGATGGGAAGATCTTGGGGTTGGAGAAGAAGAAGAAGAAATAGAGAGATGAAGAAGCTTTAGTTTTTAAATTTTAATGTTTACGTTTTTTTCAATTTCATCCCTATGTAATTTTGTGTTTTTGATTTTGGTCCCTCAAATCTAGTCACTTATCATTTGTCAGTACACGTAAGCGTGTTTTGCCATGTCAACGATTGCCACGTGTTACTCCGTTTGTTAGCTAAGCGTTTTTGTAGTAGAAGTTAACGTTAGGGACTAAAACCAAAAGCTTAACAACTTACCGGGTTTGTTTTAGAAACAAAAAAAAAATACTGGGATGAAAACCAAAAACACGCGAACTTACAGGGACCTTTTACATGTTTAAGCCAAAAATAAATAAAAAAGCGAAAAACAAATAGGAGAAAACCTAATAATCCATCGTACTTTGTTTTTTCGAACCATATTTTTGTATAGTAGCTCCTTAACTCTTCTCGATAATCACTAAATCAAACCTAGCATATGATACGAGTCTTATTTAGAAGTGAAAAAAAAAATTCAATTTAATAATTTAAATTGCTTACAATTTGATATTCTCTAAAACTTTCAATTACAACATTCAAACACATTTTTAGAGAGTTTGTGGTCCAGTTGAGTCTCACAAAGCTCGAAGAATTAGTCTTTGCAGTTGCAAGCGAATAATATTCGATTTACACTTAGAAAATTTCAATGAAGCTTTTTCTTTTTGTGAGAGGAAATTTTAAGGTAGTGACTATAAAATATAGTGCAATATAAATTTGATCGGTTCATTTTTGCATTTTTTTTAAGGGTTTTTGCACATTCTTTATAGTCTTGCATTTTGGCATTTTGAGATATTTTTATACGTAATATAATATTTCATCATGTTTCTATATTTTGGGCCTGATTATAGCGCTAATGTAAGTTTTTGTATTAATTTTCGTATTTAATGTGTTCAGACCCCAGTTCACCGTGCAGGCCATAACTTCGGTTGCCGTTATCCGATCAAGGCGTGTCAATAGGTGTTGGAAAGATAAGAAATAGAGCTACAACTTTCATGCACGTCTTGCCTATAAAAAAAAATGTGAATTTGTGAAGCACCAAAGTTGACTGCGGGTTTTTGGATCACTTAACCTTTTGTAATTATTACAAATTGGTGCTTGTAAACCCAACCCTTGTCAAACTCGGTTCTAAGTATTAGGTTAACTTTTAAGAATATAAATAAGGTACCTTCAAAAAAAAAAAGTGTATAAGGGGGTGTATTGGATTAAGATTTTAAAGGACAATTTTTGCTTAAAAAAATCTCAAAGATTTTGTAGGATTTTAATGACTTTCATGATTTTAAAAGACTATCAGGATTTTCAATTTGGATTTCAATGGATTTACATCATAAGATTTTAAAGGATTTTAAAGGATTTCATGGATTTATAAGATTTCAAAAGATTTTATGAATTTTAAGTACTCATTGGAAAAAAAAAGTGATTATAACACACTCTCTATCATAATATTCTCAATACAGACTCTTATTTTTTACTTTTTTTATGATAGGTAGAGAGAGGGAGGGAGAGGGGGAAGAGAGGGGAGAGAGAGAGAGAAGGGAGAAAAGAGAGGAGAGAGGGGAGGGGAGAGAGAGAGAGAAGAGAGAAGGGATAAGAAAGAGATGAGAGAGAGAAGAGAGAAGGGATAAGAAAGAGATAGGAAACTTTTAGGAGAAAAACAATCTCAAGAAATCTCATGTCTTCATGAAAGACTTTTTCTTGTTAAAATTTCACTAGAAAATCCCACAAAATTCATCAAAATCCAATTTATTAAACAATCCTTCGAAATTTGAATGATTTTGAATACCATGAGACTTTTTTTAAGTGATGAAAAGTCTTGATTGAATACCTCGAGACTTTTTTAAAACAACAAAGAGTCTTGAATGAATAGCACGAGACTTTTTTTAAAATCCCTTGGAATCCTAATCCAATACATCCCCCTAAATAAGGTTGCATGGCGCCAAACACATTTCATCGTTCATTCATCCGCTCTTTACATATTTCAAATTATGCAAAACTTATTTCATGAAAGCTTAATTTTGTAAATCACTGCACCAGTTAAGGTTTCTATTTTATGTCTTAAGATTTTCTTTTAATGTCTATTTTGTGTTATATGATTTAATATCTTTCTCCTTTCAATCTTTAATTTTGCTTAATTATTTTATGTATTGAACGCTTGTTTCGAAGCCGGTTTTGTTGAATTGCAATCGTACACCTGATTGGGGTTATTCAAATCAATTTAGACGCTTGTTTATTCAAATCAAGGTTGTTAGATTATGTAACACTTTGTAAGCTATGCACTATAACTTTTTATTTAGGGAACTATGCACTATAACTAATAAGACAAGCTTTGATCTTGACAAACATATTTTCGATTCATATAAATGGCAAGTGTACAGAGTTTTTTTAGGAGAAAATATGAAGATTTTTTTTTTGTGAATAAAATATAGAGTTTATTACACTATCAAACTGTCATTTGACATTTATCATAAATATCATCAAATAGCAAGTGTACAGTCTTTTTAGGAGAAAATATAGAGTTTAGTACACTAAGTATCAGTATATCTACGGTAAAGAATAATTTAGTAGCCATGCAAAAAGCATACATATTAATTATTACTTACTTTTTTTAATATATATATTTTTCTTAAAGATTAATATATATATTTTAAGTGTCAAAGTTGTTTATAGAAAAAAGCTGAGGGAATATGATTAAACCATTTTTTTTTTGTTGAAAAATAATAGTATCCCACAACCACAAGGTAGATCACCTATCAAAGCCCCAAATGGATTGTGCATACCGCCTGTTAGGGGTGTTTGCGGATTGAATTGGTTCGGTTTTGAAAGGAAAAATCATCTGATCCAATTACTTCGATTTTGTTATTTATTCATTCAATTAGTTTGGTTTTAAAATCAAATCCGATCCAAAAGAATTTCGGTTTGGATTGGATTGGTTTTCGGTTTTCATTGTTGTATAATTTTTCACTCTCTTAAGAAAATATATTATTTTATGGCATTTCATAAAAATGTAAGGTTACGAAAAAATGAATAAGTAGAAAATAAAATAGTAGGTTAAATAAAATAGTTACAAAATCATAAATTAATAATATTTCTAAAAAGGAAGAGAAAAAAAAATCAACAACTATTAAAGAACAAGTCTAAAAAATAGTTACAAGATTGTAAATTAAGGAAACATTTATAAAAATTTCTTATAACAAATATATATATATATATATATATATCAGTTTAGATTGGATCGGTTTATACAAAGGGAACCGAAAACCAATCCAATCCATTTAAAATTGCAGTTTTTTTTGTTGTTTTTGGTTTATAGTTTTCGGTTCGGATTTTACAATTTGCATATGATTGGACATGAACACCCCTACGCTTGTCATTCAAAAATCATTTTCTCCTAACGAATGTTGAGTAGGTTCAAAATGGAGTTTGTCAATTTCATCTGCATGTGCATCTATCTGTTTACGGGTACTTAAAATATAATTTTTTTTATTCGTGTGTATCCATTAAGATATTGGTCATGTTATGTACCAACTCGTGGTAAATTTTATCTGCGGATACCTTGCATACAAAATTTTTGTCGTCTTTAATTATATGTCTAACCCAAACAACATCGGATAAATACACTAGTTTAGAATATAAAAAAGCAATTGAGTGTTGGAGGTGTATAGTACGCATTTTGATCCAAGGGTTGATTAACCCTTATCCTATGGTTCATATTCATTTAAAAAAAAAAAACCATGTCTGGTAGGAGACCTATTCAGGTCACCCACCATAGACAGAGCCTTGGTTTATGGCTATCACTGTTAGAATGACTTTCCAGAAAATAATCCAACAGTCAAACTTCTTTTTTTTTAAAGAATCTAACAGTCAAACTTAAAAACAGAAATAAATCTATAAAAAAATATATCTCAGGAATGACATCGATATTCTCTAAGATTCACTCTATTTATTATAAACACAAATCACTCCTAAGCCACTAATCATTTAACAAGTGCTCGAGAGCTTAGAGCTTCATAAAGACAATTTATGAGAAAAATACTGCCAATTTCTAAAGCCCTTAACCACATTGTTCGCTTTTCTTTTCTTATACTAAGCAGAACTAAGAACAACAAATTAACCTCGTAATTACTTTTCTTTTATTATAATGTATGCAGAACAAACACTTCATGGCAAAACCTAATACCGTAGTATATGGTCCAAGTTATTCGGCTGCGGTCAGCGACCAGACCAGTTGGCGGAGAGACCAGATTATATTAGGACGTTCGACCCTAAAAAATAAGAAAAATATAACACAGAACTTCCAAGAACAGACTTCACAGAATCATCTGATGAAGAGAACTCACAGCTGCTTATTTGATCATCATATCCAATGCATAACCTAACCATAAAAAGAGAAACTGGGAAAGAAGAGAGTGGGAAAAGTGGAAAAAAAAG
>Ga0228710_1006871_pt1 | contig 17042 bp, 10 predicted proteins | sample MedpolnodulmetaG_FD_177995 | JGI IMG/M metagenome (GOLD analysis project Ga0228710, IMG submission 177995) | Root nodule microbial communities from Medicago polymorpha collected in Santa Monica, California, United States - pink nodules | ecosystem: Host-associated > Plants > Roots > Nodule... | reverse complement strand
CCCCTGTGTGTGTTTTCTCACCTTCATACAAGACTACAACTGATAACACTTTAACTATAGTGAAGATCTCCTTAGAATACACATGAGTTTTCTTTCAACTACTTTATGCTCCACCAAAAATGATCACACATGTTCACTAGAAGGAAACTCAAAGAACATGAACCAAAAATCATAATCATTATGTGTCAAAGTCAAAGTATTACTGAAATGAAGGATCACATCATGCGTTAACTTATAAGCTACGTCCAAAAGATCCAAAGACAAATATCACTTGGATCAAAGAATCACCACCATATCTCAACAATGGCTAGCAATATAATGGGCACCCATATATTAAAACATTACAAAGTCCTTGTCTCGAGCGATGAGCCAATAACTTAGGGAGCTACTGTTACGATTTGGGCCAAGGCCCAAACCTTTAGACCTAAAGTTTACTATTTCCACTAAGGCCCAAAAAGGCATTAACATGTCACTACAATCTATATACACTAGTTAAGTGTTATGTCACATAGAATCGTACATTTAAAGCACCCTTAGGCCCTTTGCTTGATCAAAATATCTCCTTATCATTGTGTCTAAATGCTAAAATTAGCATATTCATGACCTAGGCCTAAAAATAAGGAATAACATACCGGAAAACAGGTACACACTCTCATTCAGAGAAATGTCCTCAAATCTTCTTGAACCTCTTTTACAGGAGCATTGTAGACTTACGAATTTGTAGTTCTAACCACCGCAACGGTTACTTCGTGTAACACCCTACTTCTATTAAAGTGATAAAACACGCTTATAATACAAATATTCAAGAAATAGACGTCACGTCTTCAATAGTTCTCAAAAACATGCATACTAAAATTTTCTCAAAAACGTTGCGGCAGACAATTAGCATACATCTCCAAATAGCCATGTCATAAGCATCATGAATACATCACCAAATAAATCTTCAATCTCAACATATGAGTAAAAATCTCAACAACATAGTCAACACCGATATAAAAGAAAGACCAAAATCCTAAATTAGGTCCCTATACTAAGACCCCAAAAGCGGTAGACGAGGTAGCTCCAAAGCTAACCACCAGCAACTCACCAAGCAAAGATAAGCTAATCCTGCACGCCGTCTACACCATATTTAAATATAGTGAGGTGGTCAACCAAACGACCACTGGGGGGTTAGTCCACAATTCATAATAAGCATAATCAAACATAAGCATTCAAAGATTTCATGCATAACACATGTACATACCCATCCCTCCTAGAATACTAACATCACATGAATATTATCCCCCATTCCATACAAATCATACTATCACAATTCTATCATAGCATAGCAAGCATATTCGATCTCTAATCACGTCATCAACATAAGCGCATCACTTAACAACATCAATCATATAAATCACATAAAACTCTTGCTTAATCAACTCAACAAATACATTTCATCATTTTAAAGCATAGGCGAATAAATCATCATTATCAAAGGAATCACCAAATCATATATATATATATATATATATATACAATTCTCACCTCATTACTATTACCAAAATAATTATCATCAAATAGATTCGCCAAGTGTATACGCACAAGAAAGTAAGACATACAATTAGAGCCTAGTTCAATTATTCACAACCATCAATAAAATCCACCAATGCACGTATACACTAATTCACATAATCACCACATTCACCAAATTTCACCAAGTATGCAATTCAACAAGTTCACAAAACCAATCAAGCACATATACACCAATTCACATAGTCACATAAGACTCGACTCATCAACATCAACAATGCATGTATGTTTTAGACTCATTTAGATGCATGTGGTACCATTGGATTCCAGAGATAATTTTACCATTAATGAATCCACCGACATATTCAACCCGCGTATTTTTGTCCTGCAGAAGCTATGTATCAACCCGCATTTTACATACTTCAAACCGGCTCGCATGACTATGAATACATGGACTTCAAGTAAGGACTTGACAATGCACGACTCAACTTCACATACAATAACATAATGTTCAACCTGTATTTCAACCCGCATATTTATGTTATTCACCAACAATTGCATTATCAAATACTTACATCCATACAATCAACAAGTCATCATCACAATCAACACAATTACAACATCATGTTTATCATCAAACTTTCATCAAATAATCATTAATTCATCATCATTAGCATAGTCATCAAAAGTCAATACTTTCAAAGAAAGTCAACACCTTGACCAAGAAGGCAATATTAAGGAATTCAACACAACAAACATCAACTCACCCTCATCTCATTCTACACTCATCATATAAACATGATTACAAGACATTCCTTAAGTTATCATACAATTAGGACACAATTCGACAAAGTCCGTCTATTGTTCACAACTTTAAAACAATTCTAGAAATTCAACCAAAACTAAGCAAACATGTTCAATTGCCTTAACAAAGCATATGCACTATTCACATATGTTCATAGTAGCTTAGGCATATGAGTATCCTAGGCCAATTCCAAGAAATCACAAAATCACACCAAGTTCGTCTCATTTTCATCACATTGCGAAACCAATTCATCATAAAAAGAAATTAAGTTTGATCCATCATTCCATAGATTAAATACTCTTAAACATCCTAATTGAACTCCTAGTACTCAAGTTTTGAAGTTTGGAAACATACCATAAGTTTTGGGTTGACTTCAAAATAGTTATGCTGAATTTTCGTAAAATTTCACCAAGACGTACTTGGAGTATTTTCATCATAACTCGAAATTTAAAAATCATTTTCAAGTCAAACCAAAGTTATTGGAAATCCAACATCTATATCTACAACTTTCATGTTTACACCAAAAGCCAATTCAAAACAGAAAAGGGTGAAAAGCAAAAAAAAATGCATATACCGAAGTTTTGACAGCACGCTCGGTCGTGCCTACAACATGCACGGTCGTGCAGCTCATTGCTGAGCCACACGCATGGTCCGTGTCTGTAGGGCGCACAGTCGTGCTCGTCTGACAGCACAGATTTTCTGATTTTTCCGCTTTCACTGTTTCGCGCATAAAATTCACACCGTTAATCCGTTTTCGATGTCGTTTTCGCCTACGCGCTCTTGACACTTAGCTCTATCATATTCTACTGAGAAATTCAAGTTTCAACTATCCCAAAATAGTTTTCAAGAACCTCACATAATCACTTATTTTCAAAAACGTTTAACGGTCGATTTTCCACACAAAATCTCGTTTTCTCGCAAACGACTCGACTAACATAACCTTAACTTAAAAACAGAAATGCTATAAGGTTTAACTCATTCAACAACACCAAAATCTCAGTCTACAACTTCATATATCAAAATTTCATTTTGATCCTTCACACATAAAACTTAACACAACTTCACAATTCAAACCACAACCTCACAAATCGGAATGCCCATGGTATAATTCATCAACAACAACATTTTACAACAGCCACAACTTCATCTAAACATGAACTCATCAACATCAACAACAACAACACCATTTTATACCAATTTGAGCAATAATCAACAAAAGTTCATATAACCACAATTCAAACATGTAAATTCAACAATAACAACATGTTTAGCATCAATTTCACATACCCAAACTTAGCATCAAAGTAGGAGCACAAAAATCATCATTAAATAAGCACTTATGAAATTAAGTAGAAAAAATGATTATAACTTAAATTATGAATGAGTACCATCCCTCTTACCTCAACTAAGCACAATTCTAGCATTGGCTTTACTTTTGCTCCTCAAATCTCTACCCTCTTCTTCCTCTCCAAGCACTTCTTCTCTCAAAACCCTTTTCTCCTTTCTCTAGCTCTTTCTCTCTACCTCTCTCAATATTTGTGAAAAATGAGTATAAAGTCTTAATTTCTCTTAAGACTAGAGTTTATATAGGCTTTACATGAATGGGCTCAACCCTTAATTGTCTTAATGGGCTTAAGGTTTTCTCTAACTAATGCATAAAGTTTCTACTCACTTATCAGATAAAAATAACGAATAGTTACCGACTCTTATTTAATTACCCCACTCACTAGTAACTTGGTAAAAATATTTATTGCCACCCAAACAACTAAAAATAACTCTCGTAACCAAAGACTATTTTACCCTTGCTCACCAAATGACTAAATCACCATTGTGTCTAAAATGACTAAAATACCCTTCTTAGGCCAAACTCTACTAATCTTTGACAAAATACACACATAGACAATTAATCACATACAAACACATATAAACACATAATAAATAATTAAAAATAATTCTAGCGAAAATCGGGTTGTTACACTTCGTCCACCACTAGCTATATATAACGTTTGATGACAATAACAATATTAGTTATATATTGTGTTTCATATATTGTTATTATTTTATCGCAAATGCATTATATTATATTGTAATGTTATTTTTTTTTTACTATCTTATTCATATAAAACACTATGAGAAAAGAGTTTATCTTACCTATATTTTATCATATCGATATTCATAACTTTTATCATATCTCTTACTATCATATATCGACTATCAAACGTGTCCTTAATGGATTACAAACTAAACTCATTGAAAGGCGATTTAATAGGAGCCTATGAATTTTGGATCTAATAGTCATCTATATGAAAAACAAATAAGGTAGTGATATATATCGGGAAATCATGTAGATTTAGAAAATTTATTCTTTTCCCCATTTCTTAATAATATATGAGTGATGCTCATTGGATTAGATGTTCTAAGGGGTGCCAATCTGATTGGGATGAAGGAAGTGATATATATCGAGAAATCATATAGATTTAGGAAATTTATTCTTTTCCCCATTTTTTAATAATATATGAGTGATTGTCATTGGATTAGAGGTTCTAAGGGTGCCAACCTGATTGGGATGTCTTACAGCCTTTTTGATGTTATTACACTCTTAATTCAGCAAAAAATAATTATATTTAAACCAATAAAAATAACACTATATATATGGTAATTAATTATTAATTGTTTGACTGGAAAAACAAAATAAATAAAAAAATTATGCATTTCCATATGTACTATTATTTTATTTTCTTTTAATATAAAGTTAACAAATTTATATATTTTTTCCAATAAATCCACATATGAAAATATATTATTGGGGTAAAAGATTTATGAAATTCAAATTTCATTTAAGGATCATTTTAGAGAGATAATGTATCTAATGAAGTCGACCACACTTATATAAATTACTGTTAACCAAGTTACTAATATTTCTGCTCAGAGATTTACTTTGTGGTAGTAAATTTTCTTTCTCAATACTTGAGGGTGTGAATAGGTGTTTCTTGTTTAATTTTTCTAGATTGTATGTTTAGATAGGTTCTTGATCTTCTAACTATCAAAGTAATCAAATTTAATTTTTGTGATTCTTGGATTGAATTGGTTTAGGATTTTGAAGATCTTCACATCAAAATGGATGGCAAAGGTATTGATAAATGCTTTGTTAACGGAGGTAAATTATTTGTGATCTATTTAATTTTATTTAATTTGGATTGAATTTATGAATTACATTCTTTCTCTTATTTTCGATTAAATTGTGAATATTTGTATAAGAAAATGATATTATTTTCATTTCGTTTGGTTTTATCTCTGGAGAATAGTAATTAAAGTAGAGATATCAAATGTAATATTAAATGAATTTATCGTAAGAGATTATCAAATCACTAAAATTTGTCAAAATTTAAAAAGAAAATTGGATAATTTCAAACATAATGTGAAAAGTGTGTATGTGTGTATGTGAGGTGTGAATGTGTGCACGTATGTGCGAGTGTGTGTGTGAGTGAGAGAGACAGAGAGATCAAAATGGTGACAAATAGATTATTAAAAAACTAATATTTTTTATTGAACTGAGGTTCAAGTTAGTTTGTCGAAAGGAAGAGTTGTTTCAAGGTAATGGAAGGCCTAAGAGTGTACAACTCATTCGATCTCAGAGGAACTTAACTATGTATAAATTACCAATATTTTGATTGCTCTTATTCTTAGGTTGACCATGTGAATAAGAGTTTGTTGTGATTTTCAATATATTAGAGTTAATCATATTCGAGTCATTGTTGAGTATAAAATGCACTAATATATATAATCTTTTTTGTGGTTCAAACGGCTTTCATTTGTTTCTACATTTTATTATTATTGTTGTTGAATTCTCTTTTAGTTTTCAACATTTTTTTCATTTAGTTTAACCATGAACGGGGAGGTTTTAATGGTTTGATTTCAGGTTTGATTTTCAAAACATAAATACAAATCTATTAATAGTATAAAATTACTTCATTTCAATAGAAATAATTTTTCCAATACAATGATCTAAAGACAGATAACAAAAGATCATTGGTTTTTCTTAATGTATGTATGTATGCATCTTTGTTTGTGTGTGTTTGTTTGAACTAGAATAAGCATTCTTTTATTACTGGAATAAAATCATTGCATTGAAAACAATAAACTATTTTCTCCTTGAAAGTAAATCTATTAACGTTATTGTTGGTACATCATAAGTGTGCACTCAATGATTATATGTATCTACTTATCTGTAATATACATGTGTATTTGTACTCCGTAAACTTCACTCTACTAATTTCTATATATATATATATATATATATAACAAAAAAACATTTGCAGTTGAAGTTGGTTCATCTTTAGCTGGAGCTGTCAACAAGATTATTGTTGAAACTTGTGGAAAAACAGAGGTTAGGCTAAACTATACACAAATTTAATGTGCTTGCATACTTTTGATGAAAACTAAACACTATAAGTTCTCTTATTCAATGTTTTATATTTTTATTCACATTTGTGAACAGGATGCAAATAAAATTCAACCAAATGACAACCCTGAAAACGATAAGAGTGTGCCACAACTTAAAAAAATTATAGGTTGTGACATCTACAAGGAATTCAAAGGGGTTAAAGTGCTTGGGACTGTAACTAACTACATGCCATCAGCGAATTTGTTTGAAGTATGGATTCATTCATTTATATATAATTGATTAATTGTGACATATGAGCTAATTATTATTCATTAATTTATATATTATTCACAAATATGTTAACATAATCAATTTTGACATTCTTATTAGGATTGAGTTCATATTAATTGTAGTAGTGGTGAAAGGATTTTTTACATGGATAATTAATCATAATAGTTAGTTTATTAAAAATTATCGACTTTAAAAAATTGACATGTATGTTTAATTCTTTATATTATACTGGCTACTATGAATGATGTTAAGAAAACTGTTCTTTCAAAATTTTGACAAATTGTTGATTTTACTTTAAACTTGTTATTAATTCACTTGTATGTTAACATTAGTTATTTGGATAATTAGGTTCTATACCAGAATGATAACCGAATGGAGTATTTGACCCTTGATGAAATTTTTAAAAATATGGCAAACAAGGAAGATATATGTAGGGTCCAACAAGTATCACCACTGCCACCAAGGTATAATAAACCAAGCAAATACTAATCTTAATTTTGAATGCCTATCAATTTATCAATTATACTATTAATAATTTTCCCCTTTTTTATCTCTTATCTGTATTATTTTGTGATTAAACGTATATGAATGCAGCAATAGTACATATATGGCTACTGAAATTAAAATGAAAAAGGTTGATGTAGCTGGAGAGACATCCACTTCAAAAAGGAGGAGGGGAAATTTTTCAAGTAAGAAGAAGTTTTGGTTAATTATGAACCTCAATATTTTATAGGATAATGAATTTGATGCAATTGCCTTAAAGAGACTTTACACGTTTCTAATAAATCATACATGATTCCAAAAATGCACATATGGATAGAAAAAATATTGTGTTTTTGTCCTTAAATACACATTTAGATAGATAGAAATATATATATATATATATATATATATATATATATATATATATATATAAGTTGAACTATTTTTTTTTATGAATACTTTGTAAATTCTTTTGGTATTGAAATATGTTTTCTTTGTCTTAATGACCTTGAAGTCTCTGTATAGTACTTTACTAATTGGTACACCATTATAAATCATACAATGTTTTTTCTAATAATCAAAAGTTACTTAAGTTATGATTATGACATACATGGGATTGTTATTTTCTTGAAATTGTACATCAATTAGCTTAGAGATCACACTATCAAAGATGTAAAGCTTTTATAGGTGTATATTTAATGTATATATGTATACATGCACATATGTATGAATGTGTGTGTGTGTCATGATATATACACATACATGTATTTTAGAAAACTAACGATGTAATATCAATGTAAACTATTTTTATAATTATGTTCAATATGAATCAAATCAATTTAAATTATTTTAAACTGATATCACAACATAGGTTTATGTGCCTATATGATCAGTTCTCATTGAACCATGTAAATTTGATTCTACTAATTTCTAAAGTGGTTTTTTTTTTGTTGAAGTTGGTGCTTATTCAAGTGGAGTCGGCATGGACATTGAACAAACTGAAGTAACTCCACCAGAGGAGGACATGAATAAAGAAAATTCAAATTCTGCTCAAGCATATGTATGTACTTGAGTCATTTTTATTGAAATTAATCACTATAACATATGTTAAATGGTGATAGTTAAGCATTTTAATTTTAATATTTGGTTTAACACAAAAAGTAATACATTTTAATTTTGATTAAATTTGTTATATATTTTCAGACAAAAACTGAAGTGAAAATAGAGGGCAACCCGTGGTACTCAAAGAAAGTAAATGCGACTAAAACTGAACCTTATGAGCCTTATCAGTTTGTGGGACTATTTATCTGCAAGGAGCATAATGGCGTTAGATGCTTGGGAACGATTCAAGGCTATAATCCTGAAATGAATAATAAGCTCAGAGTATGGTTTTCTTTAATATATCCAACTTACTCAGTCAATCTCATTATAATTGACGCTTTTACAATGTATGTTTTCTTTAATTTAACTATGTCCATGAATACTAGCTCAACTGGCAGCAATGCCAAAATTTCTAGGTTGGCCGTCGTCACCGGGGTTCAAACCCCGGTTCCTCTCCTTGTGTATGTGAGTTTACAATGGTTATTCTCATTTCGTTTATCCATACAAGTAAAATAGTCGTCTGTTTTTTATTTTGTAAACAAAAATAGACTATTTATTAATATAAGGATATTATTGAAAGAAAAAAACTAATGAATATGTTTTCTTGATATTCTAAAAAGATAAATAATTTGAGATGAAAAATATTTTAAATATGACAATGATAATTACACGTAGTTTTTTTAGAAACTTATAATGACAAAGATGAAGTGTCAATTTAGTGCATGACAAGTTAATGTGTGTATTCTTTTACACTTGTTTTTTGTCCATAGAGTATTCAAAATGACTAATATTTTTAGTATACTAATTACTCTGAAAATTTCTCTTTAATATTGATAAATCGTGATTTGTTAAAACTTCTATATATAGCTTATAAATATATTTGAAATGTTGATTATTCTCTTCAGATAGATACAACTAGCTATGTAATTAATTGACTAGTATTCGGATGTAGGTTCAGTACAAAGTTGATGGTAGCATAGAATATTTAACTCAGATTGAGGCTTTGTATGCTATGGCAAAGAGTGAGGACTTTTTGACACCTCAACGAACACCAAATGCAAGGTATTTATAAACTGTTAACGAAATACGCTATAATAAAAAGTTGAATTATCAATAAAAATCAAAGACGAATGAGTTAGTTTCTAATTTTGTTGTTTTTATATTTAGTAGTCAAATTGAAGATGAATTTTATTTTTTGTCTGCAATTTTTTTGGGTAATTCGACTTTTTTAGTAGTAATATTGACAAGAAAATAGATGAATTTCTAGGTTTACTTATGATATATTCTCATCTATCCATTAAAGTAATAACAATATAGTTGATCTTGTTTTCCTTGTATGTACTACGTACAATTAAAGGAATGGTTCAAAGAGGAAAACCGGTAAGAAAAAGGCTGACATAGGAGAAGGATCAACTCCATCAAAGAATAAATGAATTGCATCTGCATCTTCTGGTATGTAGAAAGATCCTTAAGTTTTTTTCTTGTCTATAAAAGCTTCTAATAGCTAGTAGAAAAATTGTTAATGTGCTAAAGAGATGTCCATGATATGTTTTTATGAAGTAAATGCTACTATTAAATGAACTAAACTGAATCAGAAGGTTGAATCAGTTGAGTTATCAATCAATATTCTATATGGTTCGACTACTTTAGTAGCTTGATTGCAGTTTCTCTCTGATTCTAAAGGTTAACTTTAATCAATTGAACCATAACTCTGAGATCTCATTGGTTAAATATCTAATTCAATTTTAAAAGTATTTGTAATTCCAACTTTTTCAGAAAAGGAATGTGTAAATACAATTAGCATAACTTCTAAGTTTATGATTTACTGATCGACAAGAAAAAAAAATATCTTATAGACTTGCAAAAATTCTTGTTTGACAATATTTTTGTGGCGTATATTTTAGGTCAAAAAATATGGAGGAAAATACACAGCAATGGAGAATGATTGGTTTGACAAAAGCTCTTGAACCTGAAACTATTTCATGATATTTTCAAACTATTTTGCATCATCTTTAACTTTAATTTATGTTACTTTCGTTTATTTTTGTATAATTCCCAATTTAAAAGTTTGCAAAACTTGTCAATGTTTTTTCATTCCTTTAAACTGAATATAAAACTTGGATTGCTTTAAATATTGGTTCATGTTTTTTTTATAATCGGTTTTTTCTATATATATATATATATATTAATAAAAATCTAGTGGATGAAAATGACCAAGTTAGGCCTTCTTTAAGTTAGCATGGGAGTCATGTCAAGTAAATTTAAAGCAATTATTTTCACCATTAAATTTCAAAGTTTCCTATTTCTACGTGATTACCCTCGTATGTTAATTTCTCAACCACAATTCTATTTCTTAAGACAACAACATTATGAACAATCTTAGCAACATTATTGTAGCTCTCATTCCATATCCTCTCTACAGCCCCAAAACAGTAAATTCAACCCTATAGATGAAGAGATTATCCCCCTTACCTCGATTTCGTCGAAATCTCCGGCTTGGCTTGTTTGCAACTAGGGTTCTGTTTCTTCTCTGCGTCTCTCCTTTCTCCTTTCAGCAAAAAAAAAACTGACCAATCCATTTTCCTAATGTTCTATTTATATTCGGGTCAACACTCATCTTAAACTCGTCTAACGCTCGTTACTATTTCTTCTTAATTTGTGATTGCCATCAACCGTCGCGGTGAATGCGCTCTCTCTTCGTCATGAGTTTTTTTTGTTTTTATTTTTGTGAAAAGGGTACAAACGTAATGGAAAGGAGTCATACCAAAAGTGTGTATCGCTTTTATAGATAGTAGAGATAGCAAATATGATAATTTACGTAAGTTATTGTAAACTTAGAGTAATGGTTCTCAATGCATTATTGTTGTCATTGTAAGTATTTTACTTTCTAAATTACTTTCTTCTTTGCTTGATCTTCCTTTAGAGTAGCTTTTATAAAGTTGATAAGATTCCTTATGTTATGTTATCCATCATTCTTTGGTACAAACATATTATACCTTATCAAGAACAACCTCATTTCCTCATCTCATGAGGAGTAACAATCATCTTAATCATTTTTCATTTGAATTATCTTTTGAACCATAGACACTGAGGATTTAAGTTCAATGTTGTTCTTCTCTTTATTCTTTTTTCTTTTATTCACCTTTTCTCCATGTCTAGCCAAGCTTTGCGCTCTTGCTCATGCTCTTCCAATTGACCAAAAAGAGTTGCCAAGTCCAAAGTGTTAACAATTTGTGACTTCTTGATGGCGGAAACCTTGGGTTGCAATTCCCTAGTCAAACATCTCAAAAACCTTGTTATAATTTTCAGCATTGGATAAAGTTTTACCAAGTCCAATAAACTTATTCACAATAAATAAAATTTTATTTCCGATGATATGAATTCATAAATCCACGACGAGCGTGATGCAAATTTTAACGGATTTTTGCAAATAAAATACTATAGAAATACTAAAATAATATTGGTAATTTCCCTTCCAAAAAAAATGGTAATTTAAAAATATTAATGAGTTTTCTTGATTTTATAATATCGACCTTATGTTCTCTCAAAAAAAAAAAATATCGACCTTATGTATCAACTACAAATAAACAGATATGTGAGAATGTACAAATCTAGGAATAATTTAGAGACAAAATTTGTGTCATGAATTAAATTGATTATGTTTAAAAGTAAGTTGAAAGTAAAGTGATTTGTGTTTGGATACATTATTGTAAAAACGAGTTGAACAATAACTTTGAATATAGAAATCAATTTCAGAATTTGAGGAGCGAAGATGGAGCCTAAAGGAAGCACCGACCGAGAGAGGATGTGACAGTGGTGCAGAGAACATATCTTGTTGCACCACTACCATCCCACAATCTATATCACTGCGTTGAAATTTGGATAAGGGAGAAGGAGGTTGAAGTTTACTGTTTGTGTTTAGAGAGAAGGAGGAGGAAAATTTCTACAGAGAGAAGTCGGTTCAGCTCAAAAAGTATGGGATTCCCTTGTATATGCTATCTAATATGTATTTTTTCAAAATACTTAGTTTGTCACAATCTTAAATTAAAAGTATTTGAACATACACACATAAATAATAAATTTTAAAGAGAAATAATTAAGCCACATCACTTAATATCATTTATATATACATGTCCCAAATTTTATTTAAGTTTATGCTTATGTAAGAGTTGCTCACCAAACGCATCGTTTATGTTACTTACCATAGGAATGTTGGTGGTGACTGAAGAATCGTACTCCCTCCAGTCTCAAATGTAAGAAACAAAAAAATAAAATTGGTGGTCTCAAATATAAGAAAAAGTAGGGAACAGATTGTCTCCAGTGTAAATTTTCTCCAGTTCTCTCCTGTGATAGATCTAAGTCGTTCATTTATTGTAAGGACAAATCAATGGATTGGAATTAAAACACATGAATGGCTGTCGTTTTGCCTTTTGGCTTTTTCTCTCTTTTGTTTTTCGATTGGTTTTGACTTATCTCCTGTTTTTTCCTTTTTTCCTCACAAAACCCACCTCAATCTTCTCCGTTTCGATTTGGAGGTTAGAGTACCAATTGTTGTTGACATGTTTTCCGACTGTGATGAGAACGTCGATGATTGCTAAGATCTGATCGGAACCTTCAAGAAGGGGTTCGATTTCTTGTGCTAGGATTGCAAATTCTTTAGAACCCATTAGATCTCGATTTTGGAGAAGCTTTTCGGAGATTCATAGTAACCGTTCGACTTCTGCTCGAGTTGCCTTCATTGACTTGATATATAGTATATGGTATGTTTGCTTACTTCACTTCCTTCTCCCATTCTTTGCATATAATTTTGTCTGTGTTTAATTTTTTTCTTTTAGTTTGCTTCCATTTTCTTTTCAGCATGATTAATTAATTTCTTGTTGATTCTGACTTATTGAATATCAATTTAATTTCAGGTTTATTTACAGTTGGCTGACTTGAATATCAATTAGTTACTTGGAAACTATGATAGTTGCTTAGATTATGGTCTGACCAATAATAAGACATTTGAGATCGATGAGGTGGTGGAGAATATTAAGGCTATTTCTTGGATTTGGAGCTTGAAAAGATTAAAATTTGGATTGAGTTTGTATCATGAATGGTGTTGGAATGTTCGGAAATGCTTAAGCAGATAGTTTGGAGGGGTTTTGTTTCAGGGGTTTTGGTTCATTTTTGTCTGTTTTCAGCTGTTGTCATGGCCGTTAACAGCTTCTGCTATGTCTGTTTTTGGCTGCAGTTTGGTTATGTTTGATCCCATGTACAATTTCGTGTTCAGTAGGTGTGGCTTTGTGTGCGGGGCTGTTTTTTTGTAGCTTTGTTTTAGGCAGGCCCTGTAATTGCCTTTGCATTGGGGTCTTGTAATTGTTCTTTTGGCAATAAAAGAGGAAGAGCTATTAGTTGTATTAGGGGCTTTGCACATCAATGTAAAATTATAGATTTATAGTTATGGTTTTAACGTGTGATCTTAAGATCTTGTACTTCGAAATTTCGATTAATCGAATATAATTATTTGTATAGCTTGTACTCGTGATCAATGCAATATTTTTCTGCTTGTTGACAGTTTAAAATAACATATGAAACTGCTACTACAATAAAACTGCTGCTAGAATAGTGCAGAAAAACAGCACATAATTTCTGATATGGTTGTGCACTGCTAGAATAGTGCAGAAAAACAATACATAATTTATGATATGGCTGTGCACTGCTATAACATTGCAAAAAACCAAATTTTACAGATGCAAAACCAACATGTATCAACAATAAAAGATATAGAAAGTTTGATCATATTCAAATTAAAAACTGAACCTGTCAAATTGTAAAAATATTACAGCCACCAAAGCTACTACAATTTTCACCAATGTCTCACAAAATCGTAGACCAATCCACCAAAATAAAAGGCAAATAAAATAGTGGAGCGTACAAACAAATCCAGATACACAATAGTTTGTTAAATTAGCTACTAGTATGGAGCCACTATAACAAAATCTCAGGTTTTGCGATCAACTCTCCCGATCCCGTAGCGCTTGAGGAGACCATTCTGACTTGTGATTTAAAACTTGGTGGAAGTCTCCACTTAATGATTGGAGATATGTATTATTTTGTGCCTCCTATATTATTGACAAAGTATAAATGATGGTTAAAAGGATTCTAATAGGATATAAATGTTAAAATACAACAATGAAAACAGAAAACTTACCATTAATTGACTAGTAAAACTATGAGTATTTGAAACAAATTGAAGTGGATGTGAACTCGACACAACAAACATGTTATTTGGAACAACATTTTCCTATATAACAGGAACACACAATGAAATTTAACTTCAAAAGCTAAAACACAGAGATTTATTAATTGAACAGATTAAAAATATAAAAGCCGCAAATGAAATTACCTTCAGCCCATAGCCATGAATGTTTGGAACAAAGTGAAGTGGTTGTGAACTTGACGGACTATTTAAGCTATTTGGAACAACATTTTCCTATGTAAAAGCAATAAACAATTAAATTTAACTTGAGATGTTAAAACATAGAGGTTTATTAATGGAACAAGTTAAAAACATAGAAGCCGCAATTGAAATTACCTTTAGTCCATAGCCATGAGTGTTTGGAGCAAAATGAAGTGGTTGTGGACTTGGCACACCAGATACGTTATTTGGAACAGTAGTTTCCTATGTAAAAGCAATACATAAGTAACATTAACTTGAGAATATAAAACACAAATTGCTTAGTTGATCAAATTAAAACATCCAAGTTGTAAGTAAAATTACCTTCAGCCCATAACCATGATTATTTGGAACAAAATGAAGTGGTTGTAGACTTGGCACACCAGATATGCTATTTGGAACAATAGTTTCCTATGTAAAAGCAATACACAATTAAATTTAACTTGATAAGTTAAAACACAAATTGCTTAATTGAACAAATTAAAACATACAAGCTACAGTTAAATTACCTTTCCTCTATTTTGTGCAGTATTGGACATTTGACCCCCCTCTTTTCTTCTTTGGTTGCTTTTCAATACAACTTTTTGGACGCTTTCTAAAAATTTTCACGTCATTCTTTCTTTTTAAGCCTTTGACTTGTAGGTTATCATTATTGACTTGCGGATTATCATGATTGACTTGTGGATTATCATTGTCTGTTACCAATCCCAAGTTCTTACCGCAAATGTCATAAACTTGCTTACTCAACTCCCTTATAGCATTCTCGACAAAGATACGTGCTTCCTTACAATCAGACGCGCTTGTAGCTATTCTCACTAATTTAGGACAAACCTCTATATACCATTGTGCGCTATCAAGATTAACATCTTGGACATTTCTTCCATGTGTATCTTTAACACATCCAATCTTTGCTTCCCTTGTCCACCTTTTCAAAATATATTGGTTAGGAATTGATTTGATATCTTTCACATCAAGAACCTTGATTGCATGACAACACAAAATGCCAAAACTTTCAAACTTTTTACAGCTGCACGAAATCGTGGCAATGGAAGGATCAAACAAAACTTTGAACTCTTCATCCTCATTATGCATACCAATCAAATATTCATGAGTAATTTCACCTTCTTTTCCGTTTTTTATGTAAGCTGCAGAGTATTTGTCATATTCTTTTTGAAAAAGATCAAACATAGGTAATGTATATGTTTGTGCAGCTTGTTGCAGTAAAGGTGAATGCTCCATCTTCAACCTTGGTAATTTTTGCCTAGACTCAAATTCACATTGCAACTCATTATACCTTTTGTCATTGACCACTCTATCAAAGTGTTTGAAAAATTGGATGATGTCCAAGTCTGGTTTCAAGTAAGATTTCAAATCTGCATTGAAGCTTTCACTAAGTTGTGTACTTCGCATGCCAATAGTCACAACATTCTTCATATAACATTTAACCCACTTCTCTTTTATTTTATACAAACTTGATATCCACCCACTTTTTTTAAGATCATAATCATCAACCAATTTATCCCATGCTATTTCAAAATCATATTTTTCTACATATTTGTACATGCAAAACTTCAGGTCTCTCAACAAATTAGAACCATTCTTCATTCTAGCCCCAAGATGTTTTATGCCATTTTGCATCAAATGCCAAGAACATAGACCATGGTATGTTTTGGGCATTACCTCGTGCAAAGCTTTCGCCAATGCTGGGTCTTGATCTGTGAAAAGAGTTTGAGGCTTCTTATTCTTATGCGCCTTCAAGAATTCTCTAAACAACCATTCAAAAGATGCCGAAGTTTCATCGTAAAGAAGCGCAACACCAAAAATCACCACTCCTTTAAAGTGATTAAATCCTGCAAATACAGCCAAAGGTCTATATGCATTGTTAGTACTATCTGTAGTATCAAAAGTGACTACATCACCAAAGTATTCATAATCCATTATCATTCTTGCATCAGCCCAAAAAATATTTGTTATTTGTTCTTCAACATCTAATTGGACTCCATGATAAAATGATGGATTTTCTACAC
>Ga0228710_1006869_pt1 | contig 17043 bp, 8 predicted proteins | sample MedpolnodulmetaG_FD_177995 | JGI IMG/M metagenome (GOLD analysis project Ga0228710, IMG submission 177995) | Root nodule microbial communities from Medicago polymorpha collected in Santa Monica, California, United States - pink nodules | ecosystem: Host-associated > Plants > Roots > Nodule... | reverse complement strand
CTATTCAATCTTGATCTTGAACAAAATATTTACTAGGTTTTACAACAACAGATATTTCGGATTTGAGTTGTGAGAGGGCACCATTATTAAAACTCTTGACCAACATAAAGCTCTTAAACTTTGACATCTACCATGGTCTTACCCGAAATTTGTCTCATCCATTGTGGTCTTACTCAATTCAAGAAATTTGTCTCAGTATTTGAGTCGAAAAACCTCAACTTGAATCATGTCTAGAGAAAGCACCAACATTAAAACTTGAGGAAGAGTTTTGACATTCATTGTAGATACTCAGCTCTTCGAAATTAATTTTCTATTTGCGCACACCATGATTTGCATCATGTCTTAAGAAAGCACCAACTTTGAACCTCTTGAGGAAGGACTTTGACATCTTTTGTGGTCTTGTTCAGCTCGAGAAATTAGTCTCCGCATTTACATACAACCATACTCGATTTTCAAAAACATTAATCACAACATAATGATCCCACATAACAACAAATGGATGAAATTGTATGTTTTATCTTATATCATCCATGTCTGCATAACATAACCCAACACAACAACACACAACTTAGCTTCATCAAATACTAACAACACCTATATACACTGCTTTGCCTCTCAGTTCTTCAGATACATATTATACATCTAATAATGGCATAATACATGAACAGAAATAAAAACCATAAGGATTTCACATTATTTTATTCTTCCTTACTCTTCAGTTGCATATCAAGCACATCAACCTCAATCCTTCATTGGTGAAACCAAACTTTCAACATAAACCTCTGCATCAAACCAACCCTTCCCACCTTCAATCCTAGGATACCTAAATGAATGATCTCTTGGATCATACAAAATCAAGTCAAACTCAAACATCAACAACACTTCTCCATTCTCTGAAATACAATAAGGCCCTGAGTATGAGAAATCTTCAGGATTTGGCAAATAAGGAATTGTCAACAATTTAATCCAAGACTCTCTCACACCATAATCCTTCATCAACCAAACAACAAAATCAGTCTTTTTGTAATCATAATTCATGCAAAGACAACCCTTTAGCACACTCAAACTAGGAGTTGAACACTCTTCCTTTTCATAATCAGGTGGAAGCACTTCTCTATAAGTTTCCTTCTCCAAATCCAAAGAAACAATAGTCCAAAAAGAACTTGAACCAATTGAGTAATTAGAAGCCCAATTGAGTGTACCACTAACAAATTTTCCAGATGAATTTTGATAAGGTGAAACACCATGAGGAAAATCATGAATCTTCCTCCAAGTATTAGTGGCCATACTAAAAACCTTAACTTTAGATTCACTGAAAAACTCATTAGGATCACAAAAAACAGCAACAACTTTGTAATCATCATTCACATGATCATAACCAAGACCAAAACAAGTAAAACAACCTGGTCTCCAATTATTCCCTAAAGGTGGTGACTTTTTAGAAACCCTTATTGAAGGGTTCCAAAGAAGAACACAATCACCTTTTATAGCAAAACAGAGTAATCCATTACAAGAACCAACAATACCATCATGGCGAAACTTGTTCTTAACAGGGTAGTTAAGGTCCTGAGAAACTGTTGATGGGTTATTGAAAAGAGATGTAATGGAACAAGATTTGAGGTGAAATTCAGCTGTTGTAGCACTGAGTATGATTCTATGGTTGGTTGTGAAGTGAGTGTTTTGTGTTGAAAAGTGAAGTTGTTTTCTTATGAAGTAAGGATTGGAAATTATGTGTAACCATGATTTGCATACACACCTGAAACGTAATAGAGATTTTATTGGAAGTTTTGTAAGGATTTCAAGAATGAGTTCTTCAGGAAGAAAGGGTAATGGAAGAATCATGGTGCTGTTTTGATTCATCATATGTGATGGCGGTGATGTTTTTTTTGTTCATGTGATGATGACATGAAGAGAGTGAGAGTGAGAGTGTGAGTGTTGAGAGGTTCATTTCATGTGGTGGTTGATGAATGATATATATAGTAATGAAGATGATGAAAAATAGATTGATATGGTTTCATGAATTCATATGGTCTATGATTGAAATAGTCTTAAGATAAAAATGAATGAAAATTGTGAATGTTCGAGACATGGTAAAATGACACGTTGCAGTTATGGTAAGACAATAGCGTGTGAGTAAGATAAAAGAAGAGGAAGAAAACGAAATAAAGAATCTAACATCATATGATACAACACTATTGTCAAAAAACAAAACATCATCATCCAATCAACCAACAAAGCTTGTTTTTACTTGAGATTTTTTTTAATCTTTTGTTTTTAAAAACAAAAAATATTCAACTTTTTTTTTATTCAAAAAAATATTCAACTTGTGTAAATACTTTTTGGGTTTTTTCTACTTTTTCTTTTTTATATACTTTAACCTATTCTTCATTTAACCAAAAAAGTTGAATCTAAGGAAAGAGATTAAACTCTCACAACATGACAATTCAATTTTTAAATTTAACTCAAAGAGATACTCATATTTAGTATCTAATAGTCATATAAGATAACTGACACATATATGATTTTGTTGTAACTAAATCAAACTCAACTCATTTAGTAACTAAAAAAAATTGATTAGAGGAGAATGTCTCATATAATGATAATGATGTAAGTGGAAAGTTCAAGTATATTTGTCAATCATCTTATTTTACTATCAACTTGTAATAAAGATTTGTTCATAAATAATCCACGAATGTAATAAAGTAGAAGAAAATGAAACAGAATGAAAGAAAAATCAAGCAAAGGTCGCATTCTATTCAAATGTTTTTCACTGTACCAGTAAAGATGCTATCATTCTCCATTTTATTCTATAAAAACTGTTCTTCACACATATCATAAGGTTGAAACATACATGTAAAATACGAAATTGCCCTTCGGCAGTTAACTGTCGAGGGTTCAAAAACCGGCTGCAGTTAACTTTTGAGGAAATGTTATAAGAACAGAACAGACATAGGAGTTTCCAAAACTCCATTGTTGCGGTTTCCATTCTCTTAGGTGCGATTTTCTGCTATTCCAAGTCATTCCAAGCCAATTTCAAGCACAAAAACAAGTAAGTTTTTTGAATTCTATTGCATTGTTGTTTTGTGGTTGAATTGATTTTTTTTTGTTGTTAAATTTTGATTATATAGGTTTAATTGATTTTATGATTTTATAATTTTATGATATGTTAGATTTATGTTTAGGTTTTATTGAGTTGTAGAATTGTTAGGTTTAGGTTTTATGATTTTAGGATAGTTTAAGTTAGAATTGTTTAGGTTTAGGTTTTATGATTTTAGGATAGTTTAGGTTACAAGTGTTAGAATTGGTTAGGTTTAGGTTTAGGTTGTTATGAATCTTTATAATTGTTATAGAAGTTTTATTGAATTGTTAGGTTTAGGTTTTGATGAATTGTTGTACAATTGTTAGAATTGTTTAGGTTTAGGTGTAGGTTTTGATGATAGTTTAGGTTTATGTTTAGGTTTTGCTTTTATGATTTTATGGCATTGTTGTTTAGTTTAGGTTTTTATCGTCAATTTTTTTTTATGTAGATATGTCTCAGAATCAGAACCAGGGTAACGTTCAGGGTGATGACAAGAAGAAAGAAAAATCGCCTATGATATGGCACATAATTGTTTGTGATGGTTCCGAAAAAAAGAAGGGTTCGAAGTTGCCGGTGTACAATCAGTCGAGGTTGAGGAGGAGCGGGAGGACATGCTATTTTGGTCCTCAACCAAAAGAAGGTGCCTCAGGGACCGTAGCGCGCAACCCGATTGACTTGTGTGACGAGGAAGAATGAATGTAATGGCTTCTAATGCCTAATTGTTTTGGATTTTTTTATATGTTTTTTTGTGTCGCGCGCATTTTGCTTGACATTATGGTACTTTAAATAAAATCGCGTTTTGAATAATTTCGATTAAAATCGCGTATTTCAATTAAAATCGCGTATTGAATAATTTCGATTAAAAGTTGCGTATTCGAATAAGCACTAATTAAGTCCAACGTGAATTCGAATAAAAGTTGCGTAATGAATAAATAAATTCGAAAAGGGGTAAATTCATTACATTACATTACATTCAGAAATATACCTTCCAACTACAACAATTATCTTACCTCTGAATGGGGTAAATTCAAACTCGCTAAGCAGCAGGACTCCAACATTCGTCCGACATTTCTACTGTTCCATTCAAAAGATTAAATTCCTGTTAGGCTTGGTTTAAATAACGGTATTCAAGTGTCAAAAGAATGATGTTCATTCCTTGACACTTCAATACCTTCATTTAAACCAGCCTAACAAGAATTTAATCTTTTGAAAGGAACAATAGAAATGTTGGACGAATGCTTGAGTCCTGCCGTTTAACAAGTTTGAATTACGTCATTCATAGGAAGACAATTGTTGTAGTTGGAAGGTGCATTTCCCTACCTAATCACGATCTTCTGGCGGAATCAGACACTTGATAATATCTTCAGTTGACCTCAGCAACGTTACCCACATATCTATCCACTGGAACGTGATGTGCTCCCAAAACATGTTCGTCGTTCGTTAATTCCACGAAGTGAATGATACTCTCCCCTCGTCGAGCGTTGGACGTTTATACCAAACGTATTCCATCCTCTTTGTGTCTCTGGGGTTGACTCCTTGGTTGAATTCATTCAGTTGATCCTTGAGACCTCTTAACGTTACACCAAGGCACCGAACCTTCAACCTTTGAGGTTCTCCACCGTTGAATTGTGCATGAACGTCGATCCACCCGGCCATTGTTTTAAATCTACACAATAAGAAATTGAAAACAATCAATGAAAAACTCATTCAAACATTTCATCAAACACTTGGAGTGTAAATTATACATAAACCCAAAAAATCATAAAAATAACCCTAAAATGTTTTACCCTAAAAAAAACATAAAAATAATATAAAATATAACAAAATTATTCAACTTATATCTACTCCTAAAATAAATCATTACTCTTACATGTAAATCTACTTAAAAACTAAAATAAATAAATAAATATAAAACACCAAAATAAAGAATAACCCTAAAATTTTAAACTATAACATAAACATCATGCAAACATTTTAACTAAATTAATCAACTAACATCTACTCTAAAAATGAACTATAACATGTAAATCTACTCAAAAACTAAACTAATTTAAATCTACTCAAAAACTAAACTAATTTAAATCTACTCAAAAACTAAAAAAAAAACATTTGTAACTACTAAAATGTAAGTTAATAGCTTTATGATTACTTACTTGTGATTTTGTTGAATAAATTTGGTAGGATTTGGTTGGGTTTTTTAGAGAGATTTTGAGAGAGATTTGAAAAATTTTGGTAAAATGAGAGTAATAATGGATGAGAGAGCTTCTGCCAGATTTGTAGCAGAAACGCATCGGTAGTAAACTGCCGAGGTTTTCCTCGGTAGTTAATTGCAGCCGGTTTCTTCATTCCCTGCCGAGGGGGCTTTTCATCTTTTGCATGTGTGTTTTTCAGCTTTATCAAATGTTTCAACAACAATTTTCTTATTCCATTAGTTTGTAAAGTATCAAAATAATGAAGCATTATGCGATTCCGTTAATTTGGTAAAAGAAAATGCTCTTCCATTAAGACTATGATTCTCTGCACCATAAAAAACACTACAAGGAAAAAACGATATGCGGCGGTTTGAACCACCTCTATTTAGTGTTTGCAGCACTATGCAATGGTCTCAATGTTGTGTGCCGCGGTCCTTTAAAAAAAAAACTGTGTGTCGCGGTGTTCCTTGCGACGGTTCTAGGAACTATTTTACTCTATCTCATCCGAAAATTTTGTTAAACTATGAGGGAATGTTTTTAGAATTTAGCTTTTAGAACTTTCATATCGACAAGAATTCAATATAGTCAAACAAATCGATTTTTCTACGTTATCTCTTTATGATTTTGGGGTAATTTACCTCTATCAAAGAAAAATATACTTTTCTCCATCTTTATTCTTACAATAGCACCAAAAAAAAAAAGTAACTATTTTTATCTCAAAAACATCAAACAATTTCATCTTTTTCATTCAACATGTGATATCCATCTCCATTAGTCTAGAATTGAATCCTACTTTTCATAATCAAGAGGTAATGTAGACCTCACCGATAGAGTTTTTTCTTACAATCAATTATCATTTTCATCTCAAGAACATCATTCTTCTTTATCTTCTTTATTCAACATTTGATCTCCATCTTCTACGTTTCAAAATCGAATCTTATTTTTCATTTAGGGTATATTACCTCCAAATCATGAAGGGGTAACGTAGGTCTCACCAACAAAATCATGTATTTAAATAAGAAAAAAAAAAGAACTGTACACAGCCTAAATTTGAAAAGAAAAAAAAAGATCTGTGGGGCTCCGTGGGGATGGGGATTGGGGAAAGTATTCCTCCGTGACTGAGATCGGGGACAGGGACGGGAAACGGATACACCGTCCCTTCCCCCGATCAGCCCCATTGACATCTCTGATCTCAATCTAATAATCACTGACATGGTAAATGCATGAATCTAGGGAACAAGATCCCTATTCCCAAACATAATAACTGAAATTGATATGTTAATCAACATGGGAAGGATATATTTAAAAAAGAGTAGCTAACATAAAATAAAACTGTCTTTTATTGTATTGTTTTTGTTTCATATCGGACCATAGGTATGAAGATACAAAATATGTTACACCATAATAATTGTCGCTTTCAGCCTCGCATGTTACATTTAACTTGATGTCAGACACACACAGATTCTTCTTGATGAAGCAATCAATTAAAGGATTGCAATGACTTACAAACAAGGCTACAAGTGGTAGCAATTGCATACAACCTCATCAACAACATCTTTTCTTGAAGGGATATCCACAATGACCTCATATTATTATATGATCACTACCTCAATTGCTCATATTTTGTTTCCCAATAAATTTGTAGCTTTAATCTTTGATTGGCGGTGAATGAGTGTACCTCTGCCACTCACTCACTATGCTGAGGTTAGGTTCATCTTCACCCACAAGATGAATCTTATAAATGTGATAAGATTAGCATTAACATTCTTATCACAAAGTCGTGCAATCACATCCTTCTTTGTATATTTAGTTTTGCAATGATGGAAATGAGATGAAGATAAAACAATTTATATTAAAATATATTTATGTAAAAGTGAGTTGAAGAATAAATTTAAGCTGTAATATATACTTAATTTTTGATGCACTGTTTGTACTTTTTTTTTGGATGTGTTATGTCTTTTTTGGAATTGTCAAGTGTTTGTTAATGTTTAATTGAATAACTTTTGTCAAGCTAAAAGGAAAAGAAAATAAAAAAGTTGATTGATTTGAGAAAAAAAATTTAGAAACTTTTCCGGTTGGAGGGATGGATAAATTTTGTCATGGTGATGAATGATACAAAAAATTGATCATGATTTGAGATGGATTTCACCTGGGTGTTGTTGGTATGTGCTGTCCTTTTCTTTTTAACAAGCTAAAATGAGATTAACATTATAATTCATCTCGTATAAGATGTGCAAAAGAGAATCATCCAAAAATAATATAAAGTTTAGTCAAGATGCATAAAACAACAGGCACCGAAATAAAGAACCAGAAGAAACAAGAAAATTACAGTCTAACACTCATACAAGATAAAGGGTGTCTCCACCGGTCATAATAGCTAAAGACAAAAGTAGTAACATTTGTCCTCAACCAACTAAAAGATAATAGTTTAACCTTTCTGCTAAAAGTTGTGGAGCTGCAACTGTCTGAAGAAAAAATGCGATGATTCCTTTCCTTCCAAATAATTCAGACACAAGTCATCCAGATTATTCGAAAGAACATGAAATAAGAATGTGATGTCTTTAATGTCTTCGCTCTTATCTTTTATTAAATAATAATTTTTTTTATCTAAATAGTTTATTTTAACGGTACATGTCACTTATTGTTCTTTCATATCTAAAATACACTATTCTCGTGAACTTAACTCAGTTAGTAGAAACAATGCATAATATATGTAAGGTCCAGAATTTAAACAAACTCCGGTCAACAAAAAAAAAAAATCTAAAATACACTAAAAACAAATGAAATCCAATTTGAGATACGATACACTTTGTTTATCATGATGGCTTACGAAAACATAACAAGTGTTCTGTGAACAATGCTGATGGGAATATTCCACTCTAGATAACTGTTTGAACACAATAAAAAAAAGAGAAGTGATATTTATACAACTATTTTGTTACAATTTTTTGACTATTTTCTCTCACATACTCACATAATATTTTTATTCTCATTCTTTCTTTTTTTCTCTCTATTGTTTTGGACTAATAAAAAGAGAGAAAATGAAAGTTATCATTAAAATTGTCTCAAATAATTGTATATATATCACTGCTCATAAGAAAAATACAACATAGTTTTAATAAGAAATTGTTATGTACTTTCTTAATCGTAACAATTGTCAAAGGAAGACTCTTGATTTTTTTTTTCCTTCTTTCATATGTTGTTTTATTTGAGCTTATCTTAATTTAACCATGAGAGTAAACTATTAAAAAACTGTTCTTTCGTCCTTTTAAAAATTTTCATTCTTTAATTCAACGTGAGTTAATTCACGTTTGACATTTTTATCGTGATTTAACTCACGTTGACACTTTTAAAAATCAATTCAGTTACTTTTTAAGTCGGTTCAACCGAATTAAAAAGTGTCAACGTGACATGTGAGAGGTTAACGGACATGTCACCACCGTTAACACTCCAACTGGACAGATTGACTAAATTGATTGACATTTTACAAGTTCTTGAACTATTTTGATATTTCGTTAAATTGGGGATGAATTTGGCCAATTCATATAAATTCATGGACGAAGTTGATGATTCACTCAAGTTAAAAGTAATAGAAGCTATTTTAATAGGATACACCTTTTTGAGGGAGTTTAATAGGATACACCTGGAATTTGGATGTCTCCTTCCACTCATTTTTTCTTTCTTTCATCAATAAGTTGTATTTTTTTTGTTACATCAATGAGTTGTATGTGTAGTGATATATGTATATTCATTTGAAGACAACGTTGATGACAACCTTGATTTTTTCTCTTTTTATTGGTCAAAAACAATGAAGAAAGAAAAAAGAAGAGAGAGAAAAATAACATAATGTGAATATGATAGAGAAAATTGTCTACAAGTTGTCATAAAATGATTGTACAAATATCATTTCTCAAGTTGTATTTATGTCTTTATAAATTTTTCTAAATTTTAAAGAGAATATCAAAATAAAAAATAAAAACAAGACAAAGAGTCTTTAATAAAAACTAGGTATATAACCCGTGCATTACACGAGTTTGATTAGAATGCATACTTAAAATAATTTTTACAAATAAGAAAATAATAATTGTGATAAACATAATCATAAAGAGTTAAATGATTGATAATGTTGTAAAATATGTTGATATTTTTATGAGTAATATAGATTTATATTAAAAATATGAGAGTTGTTTAGAAACTATATGAGAATTAATGCTTATTTAAAATATGTTGTTAGTGGGTCGTATTAAAATATTTCATAAGTTTGAAGAGGTATATCAAAATACATATTTTATGTTAATAGGGTAATTATATGACAAATTATATGGTACACTCAAAAATTTGAGTGTATCAGTACACAAAATCGTTAAATTAATAATTAAATGAGTTTTTCTTTGAAGAAAAAGAATTATTTTTTATCATTGACAATTATAATAATTAAATCTTATTTACCAAAAGCTTCAACGAAATAAAATTTGATTTTTTTTAATTTTTATTACTCATAAAAAAGAATATTGATTTTTTTATTAGAAAAGTTAAAAATTTACTATGATTCTTCTTTCAATTTTTTTTTTAATATGATTCTTATAAACAATGAAATTATGTTTTTTTTCTTATGAAATTATGTTTTCTAAAATATAAATATTGACAAATAGCTTTTTATTTCATAAAATGATCATTAATTTATAAATTTATGGAACAATAGTATCGATACACCTCTTTTTGTGAGGTGTACCGTAGAAGTTCCCGTAATTATATAAGAGTTTTTTTGTTTATGGATTGCATTTGCGTAGTCACAAGTTGTTTTTCTTTTTGCTCTTGATATTACTTTTTTTTTAATCAGAGTTAGAGGCATTCGTATTTCTCGGTCAATATATTGCTCATAAAATGGATGGGAATAAGATGTGATTCATATTTGGTGGTTTTGTCTCTTTTTCTCTTGTATTTATCCAAAATACAATTCAATAAAACATTAAGGGTCAATCATTTAAATATTTGGTGGTTTTATCTAGGTATAACGACTTATTTTGGATTTTCCTCACAAACTTTTACTTAGTGGAATTTTATCGAGACTTTTATTGGTCCCATTTTTTTAGTTTATTGTTTGGCTTACCATTTTTTTTTATTTACTTAATTTTTTTTGGCTTGCTGAATAGGATAATAAGCTATTACAAAAATTGTAACTCATCAATTTATTAATTTTAATTTTGCGGTAATATAGTATTGAGTGAGAGAGTGATAAATAGTTATGAAATGCGAAGAAATAAAAAGGTAGTTGAAAGATTACTGAATCAAACAAATGATTATCGAATCATTTTTTTTAATAACAATCATTGAAATATTTTTATTGATTCAGCAACTTCATTAATACATAAATAAGTTTCAGATAAAAAATTAAGGGTCTACAAATGATATTATTCAAGTGTTATCGATATTTTCATATGCTTCTCTGGCATGAAGGATGCAACGAAAGAAAAACAAAAGTAGCTGCATTATCATCTTCTTATCATTTCCATGAGAAAAAAAAATCATATACAATTAAAGCAATACAATCGGAAATAAAATTAAAAAATTAGACTAACAGATATTACATCAATAAATAACAGAGCTACAACATTTGACCGATCTAAATAATAAAGTAAGTTGAGTCCATATATCCTGCAAAAAAACAAAGAAGATTAAGACATGTGTGAAAAGTAAAAAAGAAAAAGAAAAACTATCATACACAATTGAACAATATCACCCAAAAATTGTTTGGAGAAAGTGACGACGACCCAAAATCACATATTTATACACACAATGATCATAAAATAAAACAATAATAGAGTAAGAAAGAGTAACAAACATTACATAAATAAAATAAAAAAATCGAGCTACAACATTTGGCCAATCTAACCAATAGAGTAAGTTGAGTCCATCTTGCCAAAAAAAAAACCAAAGAAGATCAAGACATGTGTGAAGACTGAAGAGTAAGAAAAAGAAATAAAAACTATCATACACAATTGAAGAACATCTTCCAAGAATTGCTTGGAGAAAGTGAAGATGATTGAAAATCACATATTTATACATAGAAGATTAAAACAAAGATTAAGACATGTTGTGAAGAGTAAAAAAGACAAACAAAAACTATGATACACAATTGAAAAATATCACCCAAAAAATTGAAGATGACCCAAAATCACTTATTTATACACACAATGATCATAAAATAAGACAATAATAGAGTAAGAAAAGTAACAAACATTACATAAATAAAAAATTGAGTTACACTATTTGGCCAATCTAAACAATAGAGTACGTTGAGTCCATCCTACCAAAAAAAACCAAAGAAAATCAAGACATGTGTGAAGCATAAGAAAGGGAAACAAAAATTATCATACACAATTGAAAAACATCACCCAAAAACTGCTTGGAGAAAGTGAAGATAACCGAAAATCACATATTTATACACAATGATTATCAAAGAAGACAATAATATAGTATAGATTCTCCTTCAAATCTTCTTCACCCTCGTAAGATGAGCAACAATATATTCTTCCCTGTTCTTCAAAGGTTATTATAGTATAAATTTACTATGGTTAATTAAATAAGGTGAATGAAAGGGTGAAGCTAATTAATTGAAGAATTTTTTGTTTGGTATAAGGTAATTAACAAATTTTAATAGGACAATGAAAAATGAAAACCAATCAATTTAAGAAATTATAAAAGACACAAATCTTTATCTTTATATTTCTAAATGTTAAATAGTGTTGTAAGCAGCCCTAATTAACCCTAATCCCGCACTTTTTTATTAGCTTAAAAAAGTTTTATGAAAAAAATTCCTTGGTGGTAATCCTATTACATTTGCGCTTCTTGGCATTTTTTGTTGTTTTATTCCGTTATTTTTCGTAATTTAATTATGACTTAATGCTTGATTGAATGAATGCTTGAATGACTGATAAAAAATGTATGCAATTTACTGAATGAATGTATGAATGAATGAAGGAATGAAAATTTTAGGGAAAATGGAGGTTCTGCCAGTTATGGTTTCCTGCACAGACTGGGCGTGAGTTAACTCACGCATGTGTTAATGGCTGCGTTAGTTAACTAATGGTCGCGTGAGTTAACTCACGCATTGTTTTACACATACGTTACTTAAGTAACGGAATGTTAGTTAACTAACGCAGCCATTAACACATGCGTTAGTTAACTAGCGCAGGGGTATTTTGGTCAGTTTGACTAGGTGGGAGCGAAATGTGTTCGGGGGAGGAGCAGAAATCAAATAGGGATGATGAAGCTATTTTTAAAGAAGTATCATTGGGCCCACGTGGAGTATTGATACTTTTGGAGATTTCTTTTTAAACCCCTTAATATCTCATTATGTTGAAAACTCTTCTGAAAGTTATCTTTTGTAGATGTTAAAACTAAAAAAAAAAAAAAAATACTTTCCAAAAGTTATCCTTATTTATTAATTTTATTAGGTCTGCAACAACTTACCTAATAATTTTCCTCTAAAATGCAACATTAGGTTAACAGCTACTTAACCTAACAAATTTCTTCTAAAATGCAGCGTATCAATTTAACCTAACAAATTTCCTCTAAAATGCAGCAATCCCTAATATTTCTCCTCACTAATCAACTTTTTATTCCTATCCTGTTGTGTTATCGTTTGTATATATCTATTGTTTCTGTAGACTTTTTTTTTTTACAAGTTGTTGTACACTTATTTAATACGTTTACAAACAGAATACCCTAATTTCCATGCAAACTTGGCTACCCTAATTTCCATGCAAACTCGGCTATATATATCAAACCCTAAACTGTGTTTCTCTATAAAAAAAACCCTAAACCGTGGTAAATTACAAACTCGGCTACCCTAATTTTCATGCAAACTCGGCTATATATAGCAAACCATAAACCGTGTTTCTCTCGAGATGCAAAGTAAAATAGATTGTGAGGAGAGGACCAATAATTTCCATAACGCATGGGTAACAATCTACTTATAGGTTACATGACAAACAAGATGCAAAGAATCTTTCAAAAAAAAAATACACAAGATGCAAAGAAAAATAGAGTAAGAGGGACCACTCAAAAAGAGAAATTTTACAAAAATTGTCACAAATTAAATATTAGGAAAAGCTAAAACAAATTTTGGAATTGTGAGGAGAGGAGGAAAACCTTAATGGAGGATAGATGAGTTAGGCATAGAAAACCATTTTTCATTAAGTTGATAAGTTACCCATGCACCCCAAGTATAATAATATAAGGGGTTTAGGGATTTGTCAAAGAAAAACGAATTGGAAAAATTAATTCGAAGTCAAAAGTTGGATTTAATTTGCATGCAAGAAACAACGACGGAAGTACTATAGTGTAATCATTGCATCATAAGTAGGGTAGGGTCTAATGAATGTAATTTGACGGTCAAACCATCAGTTGGAAGATTAGGTGGTTTTTAACAATGAGTCATGCTAAGATGTGTCTTACATACACATGATAAGATTTTTACAAATAGCAAGTATTTATTCAAAAAACTAATTATCAAAAGTTAAAGAAATAAATTGGCACAATTTAATATTTTCCTTTAACAATGTGAGACATTGGTTTATTTCGATGCATAGGAAGTATTAGAGATTATGTTCTTTGTTTGGAAGGGGAAGGGGGTGAAGAAAAGAAAGTGCTCCATCTGCTGTCAAATAAGTTTCACTTACTCTTTAATTACGTCATCTTTGCAAATCAGATCAGGGGCTTCAAGGTCCCTTTTATTTGTCAGCTGATAATCTTTATAGGTAACTTTGTTTAGGAAAGATGTTAATTTTATTTTTTTTGAAAAAGATACAAAAATATTAGGAAAAACTTTTTTTTTTGAGAAAAAACATTTATCCAAAAAATAACAATTTTTGGCCAAAAATATTAAGAAATAAACTTAGGGGAAAAGATTAAGGTCATTGAGTTGGCTTTAGTTTGGGTGAAAAGGTCAGGGTCATTTAGTGTCCTTTACCATTGGAGCTTTGTTTATCATCCAAATTTGTGGACGATGACCAAATTTTCAGGCTCAATATATTAACGTTTATAAGATTAAACTTTGTAGTAGAAAAATCTTACCAACATAACAAATCTTAATAATATACAAACATGGAACAACAAATAGCAAAAAAATTTCCTCCAATCCAATGTGTCACAATTCTAAGCCACCTCCAATTTTTTAATAATTCTTATAAGCTCATTTTATGATCATATTTAGTAAGTTGGAGCAGAAAAAGATGTAATCACAATTTTTCCATAATTTAAAAATAATCAAAATGCATTTTATGGTATTAAATTTTGAATGAGTAGATTTCCCTCCAAAAAACATGTGCTAAAGGGCCTATTTTCTGCAAAACAACAAAAATCCAACTTGAATTCCAGCCCAAAGCAAACCCGGCCCACCAATAAGTCCAACCCGGTTCAGACTGGTACAGTCTCATTAATTGCAAAGTCTGAAAAGAGACTCCTCTTTCCCTTCTTCTCCGCCGAGACACAAACCCTAACCTACCAAATCAAAAAAATCAGACGCTAAGAGACAAACACCGCCAAAACCCCATATGTTAACCCCCATCTATATTATTTCCCAAACCATGAAGGAATCTCCAACCCGTCACCGTCGCTTCTAACCCTCAATCTGTATTTTCCATTCCAGTTCCACCCATTCCAATTTCGAATCTTCAAATAAAGAGGTAAAAAATTTCACCCATTCCAATTTCGAATTTTTCCCCCCAAAATCAATCCCAAATTTCATAGTTTTTTAATTCAACCATAACCCTAGGTTTTTAGTATAAAAGGGTGCAGAGTGTGTCTGTTCAAACTTGCCCCAACATTGCAAAGTGTTAACATTGCACTGCTTTCTTTCTCCCTCATTTTAATTTGCACTTTCATCTTATTTTAGTTTTGGGGTATTAGAACTTTTAATTTTCAAACATCAAAAAAATTTCTTAATAAGAAAAATGGCTAACCTTGCTAAGTTTTCTCCAATTTCTGAAATTTCTACAGATAAAACTTTTTGGAATTTGAAGGCAAAGGTAATTCGATTATGGCAAGTTGCTGACTTTAGCAGAAACACCTTGCCATTTTCGAGTGAAATGGTTTTGATGGATGAAGCTGGCAACAGGATTCATGCTACCATTAAGAAAACTTTGCTCTATAAGTTCAAAAACGACATTTTTGAAGGAAAATGCTACACTTTTGAAAACATGGGGGTGGCTAACAATGGGGGTAATTATAGGACTAATAGACACTCCTTGAAGCTGAACTTTCAGTTTAGCAGTAAGGTTGTTTATCTACCAAATCTCACAATCACTAAGTCACCATACAACTTCATTCCTATTTCTGAAATTGTTGGAGGGTCCTATGATACTGATTACTTGCCTGGTATTTTTCTCTATGTTTTAAGTTTTGTTAATTTTTTTTCTATGTGTTTTAATCATTTTGAAGTTTTTTGTAATGTTCATTGAAGTAGTTATGGTTTGATGTAAATTTCAGACCTTATTGGAGTATTGAGTGGTGTCAGTAGTGAAAGGGAGATTCAAAGGAATGGTATCACAAGCAAGCTGAATGTGATTGAGTTGGAGTATGGAGGGTAAGTATTTAATTTTCCTTTTTTTCATTTATTTTATCTTTTTTATCTATAGTTAAGTAACTTACAGATTTTACTTTTTATTTAAGGCATAAGGTTCAATGTACCCTTTTTGGAAGCTATGTTGATGATTTGAACAATTTCATTGCAAGTGGTGACATTCAGAATGCCATTGTGATCATTCAGCTTGCTAAAGCTAAAATTTTCCAAGGTGAGGAACACAATTTTTAACAACTTCAAGTGTTAAAGTCATAACTGGATTTTCTAATTTATTTTTTATATACTTTATACTATATGGTTGAAATGTATTCTAAGATCCTTCATTTGTTTGTTTAATGTAGAAAAGCTGCATGTTCAGAATTGTTTGAACTGTACACGTGTGCTTTTCAACCCAACATGGGCTGATGGTCTTAGCATGAGGAGCAGGCACACATTTTGGTTGAGTTTTTGTTGTGATTCCTTCAAATAGGAAATGTATTTCAATCAATTTATATGAATGTTGTTTTTAATAGCTTTTATTGTTGATTTGCAGGATGACCGAAACAGTTGATACACCTTCACCACTAACTCTAACACAGCAGCAACCTGAACCCAAAGTCGACCCAAAGGAGGAGTTTTTGTACAACACACCTAGGACTACTATGCAGGGCCTTAAGGATGCCTCAACTGTAAGTGATATATAAATTTTGTATATATTGCTTTTGTTAGTGTCGCGTCATTTTTTGGAGGTCAAGGCTATTGATTAGCTTTTGACTCGCTAATTTACTTCACGACTGAACATTTAATTTTTAAGAGAAAAAAGGGGGAAAAAGTTCAAAACACCCCTTTTTGAAAAGATTTAGGGTTCGGGGGTTAATTACATAAAGGGAAGGTGTTAGCACCCTTTATGTCCGTAGTACTCTACGGGAACCTCTTGGTTTTATTTAATTAATTGTGCTATAAACTCGCTTGTTCAAAAAAACATGGAATTTAAAATGATAAAAATGAAAGAAAGTTTGAAGTGATAAAAAGAAAAAAAGGACCTATTTATCTATGTGCTTTATTGATTTGGAAGGACTGGGTCCTTTGCCTACGTACCCGTGAGGGATCAAAACCTCGTAGTTCGGGGTTGAAATTGACGTTTGATTTGTTTTTGTGTTTTTTAGTTTTGAAAATGGTTTTAAAACGAAAAGCCAAGTGGCAAATGA
>Ga0228710_1006868_pt1 | contig 17044 bp, 8 predicted proteins | sample MedpolnodulmetaG_FD_177995 | JGI IMG/M metagenome (GOLD analysis project Ga0228710, IMG submission 177995) | Root nodule microbial communities from Medicago polymorpha collected in Santa Monica, California, United States - pink nodules | ecosystem: Host-associated > Plants > Roots > Nodule... | reverse complement strand
TAAATTCGAATAAAATGTATCAATTATTGTAATTGTATCAATGATATTAATAAAATGAGATGTTTTATGTATTATTTTTGTTCCATTCTTTTTATTTATATTTGCATTTATTTTATGATTATTTTTGGTCAAATTTTATTCTTTTCATTTATGTATTATTTTTGTTCCATTCATTTTATTTATATAGAATAAAAAATTGAAACCAACCTCGGGGTAAAAAGAAAATTTATAAGAATAAAATGTATCTGTTATGAATATAAGTAAATAGAGACAATAATAGAGAGAGAAGGAGAAGAAGAGAGAATAAGGAGAAATATTCTTATTCACTGATGTGTCCTTGAATGTTACAAATGAGCTCTATTTATAGGGAAGTAGAGTAGCTTATGAACTAAGCCCAATAACCTAATAGTATGACCCATTAACTCATTTGCTATTTGGACATCCATTATTAATAATATTTATAACACTCCCCCTTGGATTTCCATTGAGGATATGCCTCATTAAAACCTTACTAGAGAAAAACCCAAGGGGAAAAAAATTCTAGTGAAGGAAAAAAAGTACAATATCCCTTTTGTGTGTGATAATCTGCCTCGTTAAAAACTTTACCAGAAAAACCTAAAGAGACAAAACCATGGTTAAGGGAAAAAGAGTGCAGAACACATTTAGGTCTCCCCTCATAAAGACAATCATATATAAGACGAAGAAAGTCAAATAATATTTGTTCTAGTTACTCAAAAGTTTACTTGCAACGACTTTGTTGAAATATATGGTTTATCTTCACAGTCTTCTTCAAATTAGTAATGTTTGAAAAGTTTATTCATAGTGAGTTATTGCAAGACCCCTTTAAGAAATCCACAATTTTCTTGTATTTGTAAAATCATCATCCTTAATAAAAGAGCATTTTCCACTTTCTTGATTCTGTTGTTTCTTTAATATACAAAACACTTGCTTGACTTTGTTCTGATGCCTGTATTTACTAATAGTGAAAAAAACAAAATACCACAATACATATAATTAACATAATATATTAATGTCCTCGTTTGAATTAAGATATGGTACTTCAAAACCAATTCAAGTTGTTTATCATTTTCTTGAGGACATTATCTATACTAACATCAAGTGACATCACAATCATTCTAGTATAAAATCAACTAGATTTGTCCATATCAAACTATTTTAATACATTTTCTATGTAAGTTTCATGATGCATAAAATCTCATTTAAAAAATAAATTTGCAAATCCATACCAACATTGTGCATGCAACATTTTTAATTTAAAATCTTTCTATAATCAATATTTTAGAATCTCTTCAGGAGTTCTAATAATATTTATACCCTTTATCATAAAATCGATTATAACAAATTCATTTTCAAATCTTTAAAATGGACATATTATGTCATTTCTTCAATATCTCACGAAAATTAACTCCTTCAGAGAGTATTATATACTTATCACTATCACTTGAGTCATACAAATATATTGAAACACATCTTTATAAAAATTGAGCCTTTCATGTGCTACTAAACTTAACCAAGGAAGAAAAGTTCTTGAATTCACTTCAAGTGAATATATATCTCTCATAAACATAAACGTTAGACAAATATCAACTCACTTCCGATGAACATATCAAACTCTACATGTATTTATTTTATCAATGCAATTCTCTTTCGCGCGAAAAGTCATATATATCTAATTAACTTCACATCTTCAAGTGTGCAAACTACAACTCCAAAAAGTTTAGCTTTGCAAAGCGAGTTTGATTTCATTGGAATTGTCTCTTTCCATTTGTAGATATTTTCTTTATCTTTAATCCTTTATAAAATTTCAATTCATGATCCTCATTATCAGTTATCACATATAGCGTTATAGAAAAACATCGTCAACATTGACTTTTATTTTGGACCTATCTCATTCCATTCATGACATAATTTATCGAGATCTCTTTCTTTTTCGTAAATTTCAAGTACCTGGTTAATTCTTCTGGAACTTAAAAATCAATTATGTCATACGACTCTTTTAGAGTTTCCACATCCTCATTTGGGTTATCTTTCCTTTTAACTCCTTTTATTGTTCGAGGATTCTTATATTTGGAACCGATTGGTCTACCACGCTTCATGCATGGTTGAGGCTCATTTGCAATATTATATTATCCGACTGGGACATCTATTTTGTTTGGAGCATTAGCAGTTGCTATTTTAATTTCTTAACTTTGCAAATGTGTTATATCTTGAGGATCAAAAAGAGACAATAATATTTCCTTTCAAATAATTCATTTGAACTTCAGGTTCACATTTTCAGTTGCCTATTCTCTCCCCCTAATATTGAGAAAACTATTTTATCAATTGATAATCAGCTTACTGGGCTGTAAAGAAGTTGACTCAATACAATTTATAATAGATGAAGATTTATATCAAATATATTTTCCCAATATTCTTTTCAGATCTATCTAAGTGCATTATATTAGAGCAATTGTAATAGACACAACACATCTAAAAATTTACTTAGATAAGAAATATTAAGTTGTTAACCTAAAATAAATTATAAAATAAGGGGAGGACTTACATATGGTAACTTGTTGGCTTGATGCGAATCAATATATTAACATACATGAATGTTGATTCCCAAAGTAGAGTTTAGAAGATATGGTCTCGTAACCAAAACAGAGTATATAAGGTATGGTTTGATAAGTATCAATCATATAATTAACTTTAGACGTCTAAATAATGGATCTTTAAGTCCATTTTTATAAGCATATGCTACAAGTTGTTAAATATAAATTTCAACTGATAATTGATACTTATCAAATGTTTTATGAAAAGTTAAGAAAATAAACTCTTTGTCAACTTAGTTGAGAAAACTATTTCACAAACTTCTAGTTGTGAGTTGACAACAAATATACATGTGATCATTTAGTTGATGCATAAAATATCTAAGTAATCTACATGATCTTTATTGATTACAAATTTCACCTTATATAAGTTCTGTCAAATTATCAACTTTCTTTGGGAATCAATAATACAAAAATAGTTTTTTGGTATGAAGAATCTTTCAGTTCTTCAATAAATGTTCATAGGAATTGTTTACTATTTTTACATCATAATAGATCCGGGATAACCCAACCAGTCTTGCCAACAAAAAACTTAATATAATATGCAAACTTCTAGTTTACACTAATGTGACTTTGTTCCTCCATATAACAATACAACAGCTCTTCAGGAGCATTACTTCATAAATCCTGCAGTTCATTGGGAACTATATCATAAATGATCAAAATAAATCATTATTTAAGCAATCCTTCAAAGATGCATTCACTTTTTTTATTTTTATTTTTTATATATAATATAGTTCTTCATGAGTTATATTATAGATGTGATCAATCTCTTATGCAATCCTTCAGGGATGCATGAATATTGAATTAAAATAAATACTATATAATTTGCAAAATAACGATGATGTGTATCTATACGGTACTGATTCCAATTGATGGAATTGTAACAGTGACCTATAATCATTGATAAAAAATTACAATTATTTTATAGACTAAGAAAACAAAAATGCATGATTACCGTATATGAATTCATAACAACTGGTAACCGGAAAAAAAAAAATTCATAACAATTAAACAAGCACATAGATATCAACATCATTGAAACAATCGAATACCAAATAAAAAAATACCAAATCAAAAAGAAAACAAAGAAAAACAATTTCTAAGGATCATATGCAATCACGTATAGATTATACCATAGTTTTAAAACTCGAACCGGACCGGCTGATTGAACCGGGAATCGGACCCCTGATCGGTTCGGTCTAAGTTTTGGATCGGTTGTGCAGTTATCTCGGTGAAAACTGGTGCGACTCGGTCAGAACCGGTAAAAACCGGTTCAAAGCTTTTTACTAATTAACAACTATTTTATATGTTAAAAAAAGAAAACTGCCACAAGTAGGATTCAAACAGGAGCACAACTTGGCATACACATAACATGATCGCTTACCACTACAACATACAATTGTTTGTGATAGTATGTTAGTCGTTATTAATTATATATATATATATATATATTTGGAAATACATAATGCTACAACATCAATTACACTTACATTTGAATTCACTTCGTCAAAAAAAAAACTTACATTTGAATTCACATTTTATTTTGTTTATCTTGATTATATATATTGTAAAATTAACTCTTTCTAATTTATTATTCTCAAAATTATTATTATTTCTTTGACAAATCATAATACACACACAGAGATAATTGATTTAGGTGTTTGAGTAGATAATTATGTCATAGTAGATGGACTTAAATTTGAAGAGCAAACTTGAGAAATCATAATTTATTTGATGATTTTTTTTTAACATTTATTAGTGTTATGATTTTTTATATAGATCGAGTCATATGTTTAATACAAAGATAAAAACTTTATGGAGACCGAGTGATACGCCCGAGTTATCCGATTCAATATGATTCTTTCATGCAGTTCGACCAGTGACCCAATGGTTCGACCAATGACCCAGTGACCCACTAACTTTACCGAGTCGATGACCGAGCAGAGTTTTAAAACTATTGATTATACCGTATATGCTATCACGTATAAATTAAAGTGCTAAAAACCTATGAATTAGTGAAATAGATTATACCGATAACTTGTCAATTGGTCAGAGCGTGCTGATAAAGTGTTGTGAATATAAATAAATAGAGACAGTAATAGAGAGAGAAGGAGAAGAAGAGAGAATATGAAGAAGTATTCTTATTCACTGATGTGTCCTTGAATGTTACAAATGAGCTCTATTTATAGAAAAATAGAGTAGCTTATGAACTAAGCTCAATAACCTAATAGTATGGCCCATTAACCCATTTACTATTTAGACATCTACTATTAATAATATTTATAACAGTATCAATTAATGTATCAATTTTGTTCCATTCTTTTTATTTTATATAGAATAGAAAATTTCTTGGTGCGTGACTTAAGTCATGCTGTGCTATTAGGGGTACGTGAGTTAAGTCACGCAGCGCGAATTAACTCACGCAATGATATATCTAGAAATATAGCTAGACGAGAGTGATTTTTGCTGGGTAAAGAGCAGAATTCTTAGAATTTACATCCGGTAGACACAAAACCCATCCTTACATTGATTTCAATGTTGATCGGAAACAATCTTTTTATTAATTTAGATTACACAAACAATGTAATCAACACTTGTTATTACTTGAATTTATCAATTCAAATATTAAATATCCTCTTAACCAATACCCCTAACCATACCATGTGAAATATATTTATCCGGTTCGTCGCTACATGTAACTCAAAATATGCATCATAGATAACTAGGGTTATAAATTCTCTTTAATAATTGAAGAGCAGTGCCATATCTCGAGAGGGAGTCTCACGAAATCTTCAAGAATAAAAATCAGCCATTCGCAATGCACTATTTGGCACAATACAAAGAGGTGTGGTTGAAATTAAGGAGAACAACAATAAATCGTTCAATGAAATAGTGCCACATGTGTCTTGAAAATTTCGCTGGATGCATTTGTCGCTAGAATTAGCATTTTCCATAAGGAAAACTCTATGGTGAAGTCGTGAAAATGACTTTTCTGATGAAGTTAACACTATAACATCAAAAGTGTAGTGAGTAACACCCCACTATTTGTACAGTGGCATCAAAAGTCCAGTCCTCATAGTATCATCAATTCATCAGATTAACAAGACTACACTTAATCTAATTTTATCCTATCTTGTTTTAAGTGTAACACCCCACAAAGTGTAACACTTAAGACTATTACATAATATCATCAAATCTGTTTGCATGTTAAAGATGCCAACGATAAAATAGTACCTGTAAGTCCAAGATGTTGCAAGCATTACTAGATGAATTACTATTAATCATTAATCACTAATCAACAATTTAAAAATGAATCAAAAATTAAAATCAAAATTAACTTTTTCAAAAAAGTCAGTTTCCTGATTGCACCGTAGAAGCTCCCTTTCCATACTTAAAACAAGCAATTGTTTTATGCTCAATACAATCTCTAACCATTTTACCATACTCATTTCATTCAGAGTAACTTTTTCAATCACACTAATATATCATATAAAATCTTAATCATAGCTGCTAATATCCAACTCGCTGGTAACTGCTCCAAAGCTACTTCCATTTCTACGACTGATTTTGTCTTTCTGAAGAAATTCAACATTACCATCCATCCTCCTAGAGCCCCTACTATAAAAGAAGTCTTATGGATTCCCCCTATGGCTCCTTGGGTAAGTGCAACACTGATGGCTCATATGTAGTAAATAACTCCCTGTGGTGGAATTTTTAGGAAGGCTGATGCATACACGATTCTTTGTTTTGCTGAGAACACTGGTCCAAGTAAATGCCTTCCATGCTGAACTCTCAGGTGCAATGAGAGCTATTGAGGTGGCACACTCACAACAATGGAACTTCCTTTAGTTAGAGCCTGACTCAGCTTTGGTAGTTATTGTGTTCGAATATAAATACTGACATTCCTCGGAGGTTAAGGAATAGATGGAACCCTTGTAAATCCTTACTTAGTAGCATGCACTTCTATGTTTCTCATCTATACTGTATATAAAGAAAATAACGTGTTTTTGACTCTTTTGGGCTGACTTTTTCTTTTTTCAAAATTACCTTCAACTTTTAATACAATGACACATGTAACAAATAAATAAGAGTAAATTCAAATATTAAAATAAAAGTGTAACAAACACGATATGAATATACACATGTTCATTTTTTTTTCCTTTATTATTTAAAAAGTGTGACAAACTAAATGAATATATCTATACTTACTTTTTCATTATCCTAATTATACCCTTAAACAACTTTATTTTATAATAAAGATTGTTGTTGGTGTCATTAAAAAAAATATAAGAATTTAGCTTATATTTTTTGTTACATTGTTGGTGTCAATGAAATGGATAATCATGGTTAGTTTAGTTTGTTATAACTTGAAAGTAACAAACATTTATATTTTTAGTTTTAATCAAAATCAAATTTTTATAAAAAAATATCGTTTATAATTTTCAAACGTTAGTGCAATAAAAAAAACAAGAAAAATATATATAGAAAGGGTAATCAATGTGCTGACTCTCTTGCCAATTATGATTTGTCTAGTCTTAATCTAACTTATTGGCACCAAGCACCTAATGCAACTGTGATCCAAAACAAAATAGGATGACCTATTTTTAGGTTTGTTTCTTCTTGAGGAGTATTGGTATGGTCCTCCTCCTCTTTTTTGTAGCTCTTCTTTTTCTTTTGATATATATTTTGGGTGGCTGCAGCTCTTGCTGACGGACCCACCTTTTTGCTTAAAAAAAATAAATAATAAAGTTCAAATATTGGGACCTTATTTTCATTAAGTTTCGTTGTCTGTGGGATTTAAGGCCTTGATAGAAAGGAAATGCACCAAGGTAAATGGTAGCTTTTTTTTTGTTTTTGAAGAGAGGTAAATGGTAGCTTTGAAAGAAGTCTCATTTAGTGCAAGTATACACTATTCACAAGTAATAATATAAAAAGATAGAACCAACAAGAACTGTAGCACTATAGCTTCCTACAACTTCTCAAGGATAAACTTGTCTTGCAAGAAAATAAAATAAACTATTTGGTGTCACAACAATAAAAGTAAATAATAAAACAATAGCAGATTCCTTAAAAATAAAAAATGACTTAGAAGTTCTCAAAGGTGGAAGTGTGGATTAAACTATGAATCATTTATAACAGAACTTTACTACAATAAAAAAAGTTATAACTTTCTATGACTTTCTGGCAACCCTGTGGCATCGGGGAGTTTTCCAAATCAGCCATCATATTAAATATGTGAAGATACACCTTCTAGGATACAATCACAGTGCTTAATATGACCATGTGGTTGAAAATTATCAAGAATTACTTGGTTCCCTTCATACATTAACAACCCACGAAATTAGCACAAATTATTTTCAATAGATAAAAGTAAATTATGATACGAAATCAGCCACAATTTTTATTCCTGATTTTGTTTGCATCATTTCATGAGAGCTGTCGGGCACAATGTGTGATGACAGTGCAACCACGGTGATAAGGGTTAGCCTGAGCTCTGTCGTTGCAATCGTAGTATGATTGTCCCTTACGACCACATGGGATATTATCAGCCCCAAGGGCACCATAGCTAATGTATCTTCTTCGATTTGGTTCAGAATCCATCAACATTTCATTTTCTTCTCTGATTAAATCGCCCACGAGCACGGGACTTGGAAAGCTAAAGTCATGAACTTTAGAAGCTTTAGCAGATACCATGGCGATGACCATGGCTAGGAAGAACAACATAAGCCATGTCTTGAAGTTTATCATCTTAGATAATATGGGTAAGGTATTGAGACTTTGTTGTTTGTTTGAAATGTAGAGAATAGAGAAGAAAAGCCTCTTTGTTTTTTAATTGCCTCTGTCCATACCCTTCTTCATAGAGGTGGGAAATAGGAGTATAAATAGTATACAAGTTCTGCACCAAAAAAAATAAAGTTTTGAAGTTAGAAAGTGGGTTTTTTCTTGTTGTGTTATTGGGTGAATGTTGGGTGAAAGTTCTTAACGTGTGGTCATATTAAATGGGTTTTTTCTTGTTGTGATATTGGGTGAATGTTGTTGATCCCTTGCCCCGTATGGGACAATCTTTTTTAGGTCACTAGTCCGTTGTTTTTGCTTGATATCATAAATCTGCTTGGTAAAACGAAAAAACGAGCTTATAGCTTATAATTTTGTATGACTAAAAAAGTTTTGTTTGGTAAATGTTATTCTATCAGGAGTTTAAAACTTATTTCACGAGCTTATACCTTATTTTTTAGATGTTATTTCAAATAGCATTTGAGTTTATAGCTTATAACTTCTTACCTTTTCTTTCATTTTTACCCTCATTATTTTATATAAATTCCATTTTTATCCACTACTATTTTTTTCTCGAAAAAATATTATTATCCCTTGTTTTTTTTGGTCAAGTAGTTTAGTGGCTAAAACTCACGTGCTCGTGTTTTCGCTCTTTTTATTGCGGTAAAGTTTAAAAATTATGAAAAGTGTATTTTCTTATGAAATTTTGATTTTGATTAAAACTAAAAGTATAAATGTTTGTTGATTTTAAGTTATAATAAACCAAACTGAACATGATTATCTATTTCAATGACATCAACAATATAACAAAAATATATTATCTAATTTTTTTAATGACACCAAAAACAATCTTTATTATAGAAAAAGTTATTTAAGGGTATAATTGGGATAATGAATAAGTAAGTATAAATATACTTATCTAGTTTGTTACACTTTTTAAATGATAAAGAAAAAAAACCATACATATACATATATATATATATATATATATATATTCATATCGTGTTTGTTATTTATTTTAATATTTAAATTTATTCTTATCTATTTTTTAAATATGCTATTTGTATTGAAAATTGAGGACATTTTTGAAAAGAGAAAAAGCTAGCCCAAAAGAGCTGAAATGAGTTGGTTTCTTTATCTATACTATATATAAAGAACACTACCCATTTCATCACACTTTTGGGTTGCACTTTTCTTTTCAAAAATACCCTTAATTTTAAATTTTATTTTTAAATACAAATAACACATGTAACAAATATATCTATAATCTATAATATACATAAAGAAAACTACCCCTTTCAGCACACTTTGGGGTTCGACTTTTCTTTCCAAAACTACCCTTAATTTTAAATATAAATAATACATGTAACAAATATATAACAATAAATTTAATTTAAGAAGAAAACTTACACACAGTTCCTTATAAATTGTTCTTACTGTTAGCCAATTACAAAATAACACGTCATTTATACGTTTATGTTATGATGTTTTTTTTTTGAAAAAACTAAAATGATATGCAAGGCGTGCAAAAGACAAACCACACAATAGTATTTACAAACTCAAGGTGCAAAACACAAAGAAAGCACCGCCAAAACCGAAAAAAAGATTACAAGTGGACACCCATACAAAGGAAGGGGTGTTTCCACCAATCATGATAGCTGTAACTAAAAGTCGTCTGTTTTGATTTCAGCCATAAAAAAGAGTTTAGTTTAACCTTTTCAATGAGAATTGAAGAATTAGAAGCCATGTTTTGGAATACACGGTGATTCCTCTCCTTCCCAAATAACCCAAATAGAGGCAAACCAAATGATTGTGACGAATGAATGAGTGAATGTAGGCAAACCCGCCATATTAGTAAATTGAACAAAATGTTGTCGAAGGTCACCAGAAGAAACCGAAGAGATACCCAACCAATTTATGTTATGATGTTATTAATTACTATTAGAATAAATAATAAAAGATTATTATTTTATCTTTATTTTATATGCAGGCAAACTAAAATATGTTGAGCTCATAAATAATTTTGTTATATGCCTTGACAATATTTTGTTTATAAATCAATATATCAATAATTTCCATTAATATTTTAAAACTATCGTTCCCGTCTGTCCGCTAGTATATATAGTACATATATAGATATATAATTATCAAATCAATTAAAAGTTAATTTGTGTACCGATACTTACATCTCCTACTATTGATGGGGTAACAACCAGTTTTGAAATGTTGGGGGATATCATTATTGCGGAACCCAATGCTTGCATAGCATTTGCTGGTAAAAGAGTAATTGAACAAACGTTGAATAAGGAAGTGCCCAAACATTCACAATCGGCTGAATTTTTGGAGAGATTAGCGGAAGTTGGTAAAATTTTGGATTGATGTGTGGTTTCTATCTATCTTGCCCTCTTAGGAACTTTCAAATGGTGATTCTCAGTGAACGGTTTCAAGCTATGTGGGTATATCAGGTTATTGGTGACTAAGAGATGTAGCAATTTTATTACCTAATGATATTATAGTCTTTTGCAGACTATCCTCCTAATCACCTCCAATAATGGAGATGATTGTTTGGCATGGAGTATGACGAGCGACATCACTTTTTCTTTAGCATCAACGTATCAACAATTGACATATTTTGCAAACCATAATATCCATCTCTTGTATAAACTCATTTGGAGTTGGAAGGGTCCTTTTAGGATCCAATGTTTTCTTTTAAGTTATGCCGTGCATCCTTATCAATATCAACTAACTAGATCTTTGGTCCGTGCGACCCATGAGCTAGTGAAACTAAATCATCCATCAAGTATATCTCAGATGATATCCACATGAAGATGTTTTTGAGATCAGATAACGTCAAAATTGAAAAACGATCAATACAAACCTCAAAATAATAAAATAGGTAGAGTATGATAAAATACAAAGGGTAGAGGTTGAAGTTATATGACTTTACTATAAAAACCAACTCTTTATCAATGCAATTGACGGTTAAACTTTTTTCATTGAAAAAGAAGAATACTAATATATAATAACTATGTTATCTAACAGAAGGTACCAATTAAGATTTGGTGTATATGCTTGAGACTATTAAAAGATGGCTTTGTTCATAATGAGAATCATGTATACTCCAACCCTAATGTGGAAAATAATTTTAAAATTCTTAAGAAGCTTTGGGGTGATATGGTGGAGGAAGATAAGTTTAGAGACTTAGCTTTGTTGGCAATACAAAATATAAAGATGATTCTATTACTTTGGAGGATATTCCTTTAACCCTTTTACATCCAAAAAATGGAAAAATCTAAATAAAGTTAAGCTAACTAGGAGAACAGTTAGTAATTATAAAACCTGCTTTAGGAAGGGGTGGTCCTAAATCTTTTTAATTGAGTTTTGAATTAGTTTCGCCAATTTTTTTGTAATTATTTTTCTTTTATTTTAATAAAATTAGGGAGCCTCAACAAATGATTCTTAGAGGTTAGGGATGATATCATAATTTAGATGTTTTACTTCTATTTATACTTGAGAGCTTCTACCCTATCTAAAAAAAATTAATTTTCTTTTACTAATTTGATAACACAAATATTACCTTATCTACTGGTATAACTACTCAAATGTTTGGTAGAAAGACCGACTTGATTACAAAAATATATGCAAGATTTGAGATTCGAACCCTAGACGCAAAAAAAAAATTCACTAAACTTACATTTTGTAGTATTTCTAAGATGTAAGCTTTAAACTATCATTCTCTATAATACAATACTACAATCTAAATTTTGGGCTCTAAAACACTTATCATTAGGATTTACATCCAGTAAACACAAAATCTATCCTTACATTGATTTCAATGTTGATCGGAAACAATCTTTTTATTAATTTAGATTACACGAACAATGTAATCAACACTTGTTATTACTTTTTGTCGAAAAAACACTTGTTATTACTTGAATTTATCAACTCAATTACAAATATCCTCTTAACCACCATTACATGTGAAATATATTTATCCGGTTCGTCGCTATATGTAACTCAAAATATGCATCATAGATAACTAGGGTCTTTCTCTTTAATAATTAAAACAAGCAATTATTTTATGGTCAATGCAATCTATAATCATTTTACCATAATCATTTCATTCAGAGTAACTTTTTCAATCACACTAATATATCATATAAAATCTTAATCATCTCCACATATAAGGGCTTTGTTTTTCTTCATTTAGTTGCCAATTCTACCACTTCCTTATAGCCACAATCCAACTTGACTAAATTATCAGTTGCAACTTAAAAGCCTTAAGGGTGAGAACGAATTTTAAAGAGATTGTGACTTGAGTTGCGATATGAAAACGGTGAGAACGAATCCTGATTGAAGCGATTGTTAAACGATTTGATACAAACCTTGATTCCTTGGTGCGAATCGATTTTTAATTCAATCGAGTTGAAAGAAGAAACACAATTGGAATTCATTGAGAAAAAGTGGGAAGAAGGATTCGATCGTGTGAGAGCCCCTGTGCACATTTACATTTTTTTCTCACAATTGTAGTAGATCACTGTATCCGGTAACATTTTGTTCATGTTACCATGGGAATGTTACTAAATATCATTATTGTAGAAGTGAGCCCTTGAAGCAAGCTAGATACCAAAGTTACACATGTTATGGAATGAAAAAATCTACACCATATTGTTGTGAATTCGATGAAAAATCAGACCAATAACAAACTTGATGTGTGGAGCAAGGAATATTCAAGCAACCAAAACAAAGTGTATGGAAGTTATAATCACAAACAAAAGTAGAAAACAACGAGAGAAAGAAAGAGAGAACACAAATGAATTTGTTGACCCAGTTCGGTCCAAATTGACCTAGTCTGGGGGAGAGAGCAGTCATCCGTTTCACTATAATGATGAGTAACCTTACAAAAGAGATATCAATGGGTTACAAGAATAAGTCTCCCGCCTAATTCTACCCAAAGTTCGAATCTCTTCCCGTAACCAAGAGACTCAATCCTAATAGTGTTTCCCAAGGTGAATCAACCATCAAACCCTAGTGTTTGTTGCCAAGAGACAAACTCTATACAAACCCTAGTTTTGTTGTTGCCTTTCTAAACCCTTGTTTCAGCCCCCTCGATTTCAAGGTTTACTCTGATACAAAGTCTATATATATAGTAAAAGTATCCCTCATAAAATTGGAACAAATCTAGGCCCGAAAAATACGTTTCTTTTTATTTCCTGCGCAAAATCGGCCACTGAATACATCCATTCAACCACGGATTTTTTTCGAATGAAACAAGCTAAAAAACTCAGTCAAATTTGGCCACTAAGCCCTGAAAATCAGCCACCGATTTTCTGCTTCCATAATTCCAATTTCTTTAATTTTGAGTCACTTTCACAACACATATAAAATATGACGTCATCACATATGCCTACACACCTTAACACTGCAAATCTTTCAGCCTCAACCTCTTCATTGTTTCATCTTACTATTACGTTGAACTTAAAACTCCACTTTGATAAACCTTAATCGGGAATGACTATTACCCGATTATAGGAACCTATACTCTAACATCTCTTATTATAGGAACATCTAACAAAAATCATGCCTATTAAGAAAAAAATATTGGATTAATAAATTTGTTTGAAATGCATATGACTATTACTAAATTACGTTTTGCATAGACATATATAAATATATGCAGACTTTTTATATTTCAATGTAAATTGATAGGATTAATAATGCAAAAAGAGTTCCCTAAAAAAAAAAAAAATGCAACAAGAGTAATAAGTACATACAGAAGATCTTATATTTAAAGACAACCAATTTTTTCGAAGGGATCTTATAATTAGGGACGAAAGAAGTATTATTAAAATGAAGCAACATATTACAAAGAAAAATTGAATACAAAAAGTACTATATATTACAACACAACAAACAAAAAGAAGACAGATAATAGAGAAAATTTCCAAGGTAACAAATAATAGATCTGATGTACCAACAAAAGACCCTAAACCAAACTGAATAAAAGCAAACCAAAAGCAATTGATTCAGCGAGACCAAAACCTCAATAGGCTCAAACACACAAGAGATTCAACCTCCCACTTGTAAAATTACAATTGATGTGTGACTTAATCATTTGTAAAGTTCCATCACTTCGAGGACAGAGAAAACACGACAAGCAGATTGAAACTTAACAAATCCAGATCGTTTACCTAAACTCTCATATTCTTTTAAAGTTCTTTCCTTTCCACCATCTGTGAGAAAAATCATGTTATCCATACTTGAAACATGTTAAAGATAGTGAAGATTAAGTTGGTTACTATTACTTGAGCAGCAAGTCTCATTGTGTAACTAATTAGTAGCTTAACAAATTACAGCTGTAGTAGTTAGTTATTAGTTAGTTACGTGTGAGTTAAGTAACCATAGTTGAGTTAGTGTTTTAGAATACTCTATATATACATATGAGTAGCTCTATTGTGAGAACAGTTTTTTCATAATCAAGAATTTACACAGTTTCTGTTTTTTGCTCTTTCTTCTTCATCTTCCACATTGCAAGCTTGAATTGCACTTTTATGGAGTTTGAGTTTATCCTTTAACATGGTATCAGAGCATACCGTTTCTCAACTCCATTTCTCTTTTTCTTCCGTTGCGTTTCATCTCCGTTTTTTATTTCCAATTTCTCGTTTTGATCCTGTTTTGTGGATCTTCTTCTTTCTTCCTTTTCGGTTAGAAATCTTCTTGATTCTAACAAGTTCTTTCATCTCTGCTTTTCTCCATTAATTCGTTACGTTTCTTCATTTTTTCTTCTTAAATCACCATCTCTGATGCAAGTTCTTTCAGTAGCGTTCATGGCGGTTACGCCGTTCCCAAGAACAAGGGTTATCAAACATATACTTTGAGTCCATATTTCATGCATCCAAACGAGAATCCCGATGCAGTTCTGGTTACTCCTCTGCTTTCAGGAAACAATTACCATTCTTGGTCTCGTTCTATGCAAGTTGCTTTACGATCTAAGCATAAACTGCATTTCATCAATGGTGCGCTTCCAAGACCGTGTGATGACGATCATGATTCAATAGCTTGGGATCGTTGCAACACGATGATAATGTCTTGGTTAAGTAATTCTGTTGATCCTGAAATTTCTCAGAGCATCCTATGGATGGATACCGCATTAGAAATCTGGAATGAACTTAAAGGACGATTTTATCAAGGTGATATCTTTCGTATTTCAGATCTTCAAGAGGAAATTTACACTCTGAAACTAGGTGACAGTTCTATCTCCTCTTATTACACTAAAATGAAGAAGCTTTGGCAAGAACTAGATAATTTCAGACCCATTCCCACTAGCAATTGTGTGGATGATTGCAAGGCTATTGCAAAGATGCGCGAGTATAAAGACTCTGATCAGGTTATCCGTTTTCTTAAGGGTTTGAATGAACAATTTTTAGCTGTTAGGTCTCAAATTATGTTGATGGATCCCCTTCCCAGTATTGGTAAAGTCTACTCTTTGCTTGTTCAGCAAGAAAGACAAGTAGTTGTTCCATTAGATGAATCAAAGCTGTTAACTGTTTCCAACAATTCTTTTTCTGGGAATTCCTCATATGGCAGAGGTAATATGAATGCTTCTCGTGGAAGAGGTGATAGGGGAGGCAGATCTTCATATGGTAGAGGTAAAGGAATCAGGGATTGTTCTTTCTGTGGAAAATCCAATCACACAGTGGATACTTGTTTCAAGAAATATGGATTCCCTCCTCACTGTCAGCAAGAAAACTCCATCAACAACTGCACAAATGTTAGTGGAAATGAAGAAGAGCAGAACTCTGCAAATTTTGAAGATGATCAGAATGATTCTACAGCTGAGAAATTCTCCCTTACTTCTGAGCAACACACAACTTTGTTAGCACTTTTACAAAATTCAGGCACTTTGCCATCGCATAGTTTGAATCACATCACCACTACTCCTGCATCACGCACAGGTATTATATGCACTATCCCTCTTCTACCAAAACCTGATGCTTTTATTATTGATTCAGGAGCCACAGACCATGTTTGTCACTCTTTAAAAAAATTTCAATGCATGAAGAGAGTTGCACCCATCAACATCAAATTACCTAATGGTTCAATTGTCTCTACAAATTTAATAGGCACCATAGCTTTTACTTTTGATTTTTACCTCACTGATGTTCTATATTTCCCACAATTTTCTTTCAATCTCATGTCTATCCCTAAACTAATCAAAAATATACATTGCACATTTTTTTTTGATAATACAAGGTGTTTGATACAGGCCAAGCCTTCCCAGAAGATGATTGGTGCAGCTGAGTTGGAAGATGGATTGTATCTGCTTAAGACACCCTTAGTTAGTATAGTGCATACTCCTAATCTGCATTGTATCAATAATGTCAAAAATATGACTTTGAATAAAGAATGTAATTTATTGCATATGCGTTTTGGTCATGCTTCGCATGACAAGTTGATTGAAATAAAGAAATTTTTTCCATATGTTTCAATTGATAGTTCTTCTGATCCTTGTGATATTTGTTTTTATGCAAAACAAAAGAGGCTCCCATTTTCTTTAAGTTCTCATAAATCTAGCAAAGTTTTTGACTTAATTCATATGGATATTTGGGGCCCTCTGGCCATCACTTCAATGTTTGGTTTTAAATACTTTCTTACCA
>Ga0228710_1006865_pt1 | contig 17048 bp, 14 predicted proteins | sample MedpolnodulmetaG_FD_177995 | JGI IMG/M metagenome (GOLD analysis project Ga0228710, IMG submission 177995) | Root nodule microbial communities from Medicago polymorpha collected in Santa Monica, California, United States - pink nodules | ecosystem: Host-associated > Plants > Roots > Nodule... | reverse complement strand
TTTTTTTATCAAAGCGGTGTTCACATACAATTAGTTTTTCTTTGAAGTTTTGTTTTGAGGCACTGTTCTTTTGCTTTTGTAACAATTTTTCTTAGCAAAGCTAACATATTTTCAAAGACGACGCACTAAACAACGGAGAAAGATGCAATATCTCCTCCAATTTGTGTAGTACGTGTTTCATTTTCTCCTCTTTTATAAATTGACACTTTCCATCATATGTTCGTACAATAGATGCATGAGATCTTCTCTCCAAAAAAAATAATAGATGAATGAGATCAAATTTACCAAAAGAAAGTGATGAAGAGTAACTAATAAATTAATAATAGGCAGAGTTGTACTAAACTATTGATTAAGTGTCCGTTTGTTATAGTGTTTTTTAGAAAAAAATCATTTTTTTTAAAAATAATCACTTTTAAGAGTTTCGCATCTGTTTGTTATAGCTTTTTAAAAAAATCAGAATTTAAAAACAGCTTCAAATGAGAAGCTCTTAAGAACAGCTTCTCAAAAAAAAATAAAAATAGAGGAGAGAGAGAAAACATGGTTTAAAAGATTGAACTAATTTTGTAACAACAAATCTCTTTTATATAGTTGTATCCAAACAAATTAAATTGTTTGTTTAAAAAAGTGATTTTTATCGTGGTAAACAAACGCAAAATAGATTTCGATTATTCATAAAATCTCTAAAATATAATCTCTAAATTATTTTAAGTGAAAATCACTTTTATTTTAATTCGTAACAAACAAGCCCTAAATCTTCAAAACTTAAAAAATGTGATGGATTAGAGGCGAGTTTGATGAAAAACAAAGGATTGTAGGTGATTTGGTGTGTTTTTTGGTTTTAAGAGGTATTAAAAATGATAAGACAAAAGTTAGTAAATGTTTAAACTCCTCTCAAAAATTTCCGTGAGCTTAACTCAGTTAGTAGGAACAATGCATAATATATACAAGGTTTGGAGTTTGGAGTTCAAACTCCGACCACTGCAAACAAAAAAAAACTCATCTTTAAGAAAAGAGATCAAATGTTTAAATCATAAACTAAACATGACTAGTCCGAATTCTAAAGTGTGAGAAAATCGAGACCGAATTTGAAAATCCAAAATTTGGGAAAAAATAATAATTTAGAGCACGTGAGAATTGCGTGTATAAATAAATTTTTATATTTAGTTTTTCTTGAAGGATTTTTATGTTTAGTTGATAATTTTGCCATTTTTCCTTTGAAAAAAAACAGTTTAAAGTTCAAACTTTGTATTTACGCACCGTCCATTTATTGTCGAATGGATAGAAATAATTCGACGATTATTAGTATTTTTTTGGACAAATTCGACAATTATTAGTAAAATCCACTTATCTTATTTATTAATTTTGTTAGTGTGCAACAATTAAACCTAATATTTTCCCTCTCATTTGCTTTATTAGGTTAGAAGTAATTTAACCTAACAAATTCCATCTAATTTTTTTTTATTAATTTTGTTAGGTGTGCAACAATTTAACCTAATATTTTCTCTCTCATTTGCTTTATTAGGTTAGAAGTAATTTAACCTAATGAATTCCATCTAAAAAAATGCATCGCACCAATTTCATTCCTATCCTCTTGTCTTTTTTTTTTATGACAATATTTTCTACACTTATCCCTATTTATTAATTTTGTTAGGTTAGCAGCAACTTAACCTAATATTTTCTCTCCCATTTGCTTTATTAGGTTAAAAGTAATTTGAAAAATGCATCGCACCAATTTCATTCATATCCTCTTGCCTTTTTTTACAGTATTTTCTACACTTATCCTTATTTATTAATTTTGTTAGGTCTGCAACATTTTAACCTAATATATTTTCCCTTTCATTTTAACGTAACAAATTCCATCTAAAAAAATGCATCGCTCCAATTTTATTCCTATCCTCTTACCTTTTTTTTTTGACAATTTTTTTTTTGATGATGCACGTTTGTTCTAGAAATTATGATGCTGCACTCAATATGAGCATATCAATGATCAGGCTATGATGTCTTCTATTTTATAAATTTTTTTTTGAAGGAAATATTTTGTACACTTACTAAAAATATGCATCGCACCAATTTCATTCCTATCGTGTTGCCTTTTTTTTTACAATATTTTCTACACTTATTTAATACGTTTACAAACATAATACCCTAATTTCCATGCAAACTCGGCTACCCTAATTTCCATATAAACTTGGCTATATATACCAAGCCCTAAATTGTGTTTCTCTCAATCGTCTTCAGATGTCAGGATTCCCTTTAAGTTTCAACGAAGACAATTTCCTTTGACTGAATCATTTGCAATGACAATTAACAAAAGTCAAGGGCAGTCGCTTAAACATGTTGGTGTTTATCTACCAACACCTGTATTTTCTCACGCACAGTTGTATGTCGCTGTTTCAAGAGTTACATCCAGAGAAGGACTAAAGATATTGATCACTGATGAAGATGGTGAAGATACCAATGTAACGTCTAACGTCGTATATGAGGAAGTATTTTGCAATGTGTGATGAAACTACATGAATGTACTAAAAATTTCATATTTCTTTTACCGAATTATCGATAGGATTACCAAATTTTCTTTTATAATATTTCAGATTTCATACATTTTATGAAGTGTTTTATTTTGTCTACTATGAATTATCACGTGTTATTTTTTCACTGTTACCAGTTATATATTACATTTTATTATTTGTATGTCAATCCCTTTACAATAAACCTGTGCGGAGCACGGGTCAAAAATCTTTATAAAATTACATTAATCTTCCGTTTGTTTGTGTTTATCTCTTTTATAATTGGACCCGGGTAAAATGGAGGGAATTTAGACTCCTTTTGTTACCAAAAAAACAAATAAAACTTTGGTTCTCTACCTCTTGCTCGTAACCTAGTATCCAATCTGTGATGGATTTGTGTGCAGAGAGAATGAATTGGTCGAGTTTAACCTCAGATTTACAGATAGAGATACTACTTCATCTTCCAGTAAAATCATTGATGCGTTTCAAATCTGTTGAAAAATCTTGGAACATTCTTTTCAAAACTCCCTATTTTGTGAACAGGTGGAGAATGCACAATTCTGAAAACCATAAAGGCCATAGTCTCAAGATCATTCCAAGACCCATTGAATTCAAACCTCCTTACATCACCCTTCTCTCCTGCGACGACACTGGCAATGAGGAGGAGGAGCACATCCGCTTCTCCTCCCTCTCCCTATTTTGTTATTGGAATTCAACAAATCTTGGTCACTTGATTCTATGGAACCCAACAGTTAAACAGGTTCACCATATCCCTCCTGCACCCTCATTCTCTGACACTAATTATGATGATTCCTTGTATGGTTTTTGTGCCTTTGAGGATAGTAATAACTTCAAAGTTGTTAGACTTCAACATGACATTTTCGTTGGGAAGCCGATGCTTTTTGCTTCGTGAGCAGAAGTTTATGATCTAAGCACTCAGTCATGGACCCCTGTCCATCACCCTCCTCCTAACCGGATCACAGTTCATTATAATCCTGCTTATACACCGGTTGTTAACTACGTTTATTATTGGATTACAACGGTCAATTTTTTTACTATTTCAAACATTCTTTGTTTTGACTTTCGCAACAATCAGTTTCACAAACTCAAAGCTCCGCGTATTGCTGTTGAACATTCTATTGAAAACATTGCCGAGATCAAGGGTTCACTTGCTTATGTTTTGGAGTATCATCTTCCTAGTCCTATCCAGTTAGAAATTTGGATTATGGATCAAAGCGGGAGGGCGAAAAAATACAACATTGGACCGGTTGAGTGGACTTGTTGTAGATGTGGTTTTTGGAAGGATGGCGATCGAGTTTTTGGAGGAAAGGTTGGACAGCTGCTGACTTCATATGAAGATCAAGGCAACCCGCATAACGAATCTCAAACTTATCTTTTAAATTATGATAGATGTTTATGGGGTTATGAGTATTTGCAGAGCATAACTCCCTTGTCAACCTAGCTAGCTAGCATGTGATAAACTAGTTACATAAGTTATTCAATAAACTTGAAAAAATATGAATTGATAGTGTTAGCTATAGGTGTGTGTTGGCCTGTCTTATTAAGAAAGAACCTTCATTATTATTTATTGCCTTTTGATTTATAAAGAACTGCTCTGGTTTTATAACAAAGGGATCGATGGATCGGAGGACAGGTTATGAGTATTTGCACGTTCTTTTGTGTATTTTTTCCTTTTCCTATGTCTTGGCAGCAGAGCAATAAATTTAGTATTGTTGCATCAAATCAAATGTTTACTACATGCTGTAGATGAATACATTGGTACCACAGTTTGATTTGGCAGGGCTTAGGTTAATGGAACAGGTCCCTCAAGGATCACTTTACGTCTTTACCTCCACTATTCCTCATGGTGAAGATGAATACATTGTTTTCTCCTGTACTAACGAGTTGAATTGGAACAAGATAAATCAACTTCGCCTAGAGAGTATTTGTTAAAAAATGGCTAGTATAAAGCCCCCTTCGCATGGTTTTGAGGACCGTCCGTGCTGCTGGGCCATGACTAGTGATGGAAACTTTTCTATTAAATCAGCCTATCAATACCTCACTCGGGATTTGTCATAGTCGCCTCCTCACAAATGTTGAGCGTAAAACCTGTCACATGACTAATGATGCTACTTGTATTCGGTGTGGTGACCAAGAGGAAACATTTATGCGTTTTCTTCCAGATTGTGACCACATTCGAGAAATTTGGGATCCCCTTATTAAAGAGGAGCATTGGTTACACCAGAACCTCTCCTCAAATGATGTTGGTGCTGCCACCGCTAAATGGAATGTTTTCTTTGCTGTTATGGTTTGGAACTTATGGAAGGACAAAAACAATCTTATTTTTAAGGGTGGCCAAACTATTATTGATAGTAGTCTTCTTGCCTCCTCCAATAATATGGTTGAACTTGTTGTGCAAGACACATCTCGTGGTATCCCAATATGCTCTACCAACATCAGAACTTAGCTTCACGATATTGTGCTCGCATAATCCAAGATTTGTTTGGCAACTTCGTCAAAGGAATATTGAAATTGATAATACCATTTTTTTTATTTTTAAATTCCTGTTTTTTTTAGACGAAGTGACAAACATCATATAAAACTCACCCACATAGTTACGAAGTTTCAAGTTTGAATTCAAGTGAAGGTGTGTGACTTAACCATAGTAGCATTGTCAATTGAATTAAGCATTACAAACAATATAACTTTCCCTTGATAAAAATATATAAAATGAATATTGAAACCTTAAATTTGAATAATATAGATATCGTGAAACTAAAGTAAAAAAATAAATAAATTAGAGTATTGTTCTTTCTAGGTCATATTAGAGTAGTGTTTTTTCTTCCAATACATTTTATTTTTAAAAAAATACACGTTTTCTTTTTGTCAAGAAAAAATATACAATTTAATTATTTTTTTTTTAAATACTTAAAGATAATCAATGTTTTTTTTTATTCTCATGAAAATATATTTTTATTTATTTTTGTAAAATCAATATTTTTTTTTTGAACAAATATCAATTTTTAATTTTAATGTTCACTCTAGACCAAAAAATATGTTGGGTCGGCCTTATCAATTTTTCATTTTAATGTTCACTTTAGACCAAAAACTATGTTGGGTCGGCCTTATAATGTCTAGAAACAAGTTGGCTGTACACCTTGGATCATGATGCCCCTGCCCTGATAGTAACATACACAAAATCATCAACAAAATATTGATTAAATGAACCCTTCATAACTTCTATGATAAATTCAAACTTCTGGCTGCACACTAGTTGACTCAATTACTGGTTAACAAGTGTGAAGATCAGAGAAGGTCATAAACCAGATTATCTAAAATTATTTTGAAATAAAAGCAATATAATTGGATTCTAGATTACATAGCACAATGTATCAAAAAAAATTACATAGCACAAACTAACACCATGTCAATGATGTCATGAAATTATTCTGACACATTTGATACAAGGATGTGATTTTCTATTATACCAGAACTGAAGCTACTCAATGCTCATTACTATATTTTACAAAGACAAATTGCTAAGAGCTGTTGTGTTCACTAATGGAACTTTACTTTGTGGGCTGAAGAGAAATGCTTTGATGCTGCAACTATGGAGGCTTGAGGTCCACTAGTTGCAGTTTCTTTGGTACTTGTCTTAGTAGTAGTCTTCACATCACCACAAAATAACAATGTAAAGAATCTTTGTATTGATGAAAACCAGCTACTTTTGTTGTCCTTTTCACCCATTTTACTCCTTATTGTGATAGTGGTCACTGGTCACTGCCCAGTTTAGAACTTTTGTGCTCAATTTTATCAATTTAGACGACTCTGATTACTGATGCATTTGAAACTCATTTGTTAACTATTACACTTTATATAAACATAGTTTCTTGTTGGATAATTAAATTGGACAACAAGTTTGTTAATTCAAAATATTCACTTTATGCTTTTGACCAATTTTATACTTCTTGTCCACGGAACTTCAATTACTAGCAGTTTCGTCTATCACTTTCCAGGAATTTACTTTACATGAATATATATGCTTTGATAGGCTCTATGCTTACAAGTCCATTTCGAAGGCTTGACTATAAATCAAATTATTAATCTCGTTCAAATAATAATAATGATAATATTTATTTTAAGAATAACAATGATAATGATTCCTTCAAAAAAAATGATAATGATTCCTTCAAAAAAAATGATAATGATATGAATGAATAGTTTAATACTAGTAATGAATATATTTGATTTTTCTCGCGTCCAAAAGGATAAATCCAAACAGGAGCGGTTTTTACGAATCACAGGGGTGGAAAAAGTAGCTCTCGTTTCTAAAATTATTTTGAACTATACCTTTCATATTCATAATGCTATGCATATGGAAGAAAAATGATTATGCGTATAGCTTTCAAATCTTGTTGCGTTCTCAGTATTTCCTTCTATTATGTTAAGATGCTTATCACTTGACCGACAATTGGTTAGAATTCTCACTCAGACTCCTTAAATACAATGGCAATCAATCATAACATGCTTTGCCCTGTTTGTGAAGTTTAACATTCTTTTCGATTCCACAACAAAGTCCTAAAATGCCTTGTAAAAAAAAAACCGTGTTAAACATCGAACCGAAGGCCTAGAGAAATATTTTTCGTATTCAGCTATGATTTGTTTCTATACCATATGTACAAAATTTGTCTTGCGGTTGACAAAAAAGATCGAAAAAGGTAAGGAAAATCCAATCTCTTTCCTACTACACAATTTGCTCTACAGCCTCATGTTCCTTCTTGATATCAGAGGGAGGCAAAAAACAATCCATTGACAAGCCACAAATGTTAAAATCAATTTCTTCAATCCTCCATGTCTCCTCAATTCTCCGCCTATGGTTATGTGCTACACCATATCTATATAACATGGCCACTGTTTTTCCACCATGCGCTATTTTAATACCATCTACGTATCTATAATCCTCAATCACTGATTCAAAGCTTGTTTCCCAGAATATAGAATCGTTTCCCTTGGTTGGCTTCATTCTGACCAACTTGGTATCCTCGAATTTGACAAGTAACCCTGTGCGTTGGCTAAAGTATCCCCACACCGTGTGTCTAATAATTTCTGTGTGTGGTGTGTTTTGTGTTTGGAGGATGTCATGTGCAGTCTCTATCTTGAGTAGAAAACAATCTTCTTTGTTAATGGTCTTCTCTCCTACACATACTGCGTCTAGAAACAAGTTGGCTGTACACCTTGGATCCAGCCCCTGATAATAAAATGCATAAAATCAACAACAAATCTTGGTTAAACAATACCCTTTTTGACTTCAATGATAAATCCAAAGTCCAAACTTTTGGTTAAACACTAGTTGACTTAATTACTGATTAACACAATGCGAAATTCAGAGGTGGTAAATCAAATTATCCAAAATGTACATACTCACATTTAGCTTGAGTTAAATTTCAATTTTTATTTTGATATAAGATCAAAACCAATTGAATTCTAACATCATGTTTTTAAATATTAGTGTGAGACAGAAAAAATCAATAGAACAACTGAATGTAAGTTACTTTGACTCATTTGATATGGTATCATTTTCTGTTGTACCAGAACTCATATGAAACATAATGGCTACTCAATGCATTGGATTAGTTTTACTAAGGATAGGATTACATTCATAGGTTTCATGAAAACACTTTCTTTACTATTCATCCCTACCTTTTTACATGTAAAGTAACTAATGTAGTTAGTACTGTTTACCAAGTCACAAATTTTCAACTTGGTAACTGCCAAAACTTTTGCATTTTTCAAATTATTTCTAGCAATTACTATTTTATTTTTGGAAAGAATTTCTAGCAATTACTTACATTTATTCATTCAATTAAGGAAATAATAACCTCTTATAAGCTAACAGTGTCATTACTAATTACTCCAATTGGAATAAATTAAAACTGGTATAGGCATTTGGTTGTGCAAAGATTAAACATTAGCAAATATGTAACGTATATGTAACGTCGTTGTCTATTAGTACCTGAAAGAAGCGACGAAGAGGTCTTGGAGGACCTTTATTAGCATGACAAGGTTTAGAAGAAGACTGTGTCCATGCCATCTTCCCATCACTCCCTGCACTAACCTTGAAACCAGAGACAACCAATTCAAAGTGCCACAAATCTGGATTCTTTTGCCACAATACAAAACCTCCCACTTCAGCCCTCCCAATTGGTTGAATGCTATCATCTCCTTCGCGCATCTCTGATCCAAACATTCTCACTTGCCCCACTGCATACATACTCTTCAGTGAATCCAGTGCTCCCACTCCTCCTGTTGCGGCTATGTATTGATGCACTATATACTTTGCACTAGATGCTTCCTGCACATTATTTCATTCAAGTAACTTTCACTTTTATTCTATTCAATTGTAACAACCACAAAAAAATGATGTCAATTAGCTGTAATACTATTACTTTATGAAACAACTCATTAATCAGTTTAACATTCTATTATTCTAATAATCAATTATGATATGAACATGGAATTACCAAAATAAGATCAAAGATTAGAGTTGTTAGTAAGAATAGCAGGATTGCAACATTAGACTATCCAAGTTTTAACCTTGCCAAATTGAACTCAAATTCCCTACCTTCCTATAGCTGATCCAGTCTAATATCAACAATTGGAATCAATGGCTAATAGTATTAATCTCTCAAGTAATTACTCAGTCATTGAATTAAATCCAATGATGGTTATTAGACCAGACCGGCTATAGAGGATTCAAGCTCCGACGGAATCTGATTTAAAAAGAACTCAAACACGAATAGTCATTTAATGTGCATGCAATGGTTCCTATGTGCCTATGACATGGTTTCGGTGTTACTCACGCTGCAAACCTTTATATTGTAACCATATAGTGCCAAATTAATCGACGCGGCTGCAATTGTCATTTGCAGAGACCACTAACTGAATGTTTAGATGTGCAGTGGTAATATAGGCAGAATTACGGTGAGCTACCACAATTTTGACGAAAGATACACTTTAAAGTTTCAACAAATTCACGGTGCTAACGCGGTTTTCCCCAACTCATTGTTCATTCAAACATACACTAAATTTGTTATATTACATTGCAGCTGCTTGCTTGACTACAATTTTGGGCAAAAATTTAATTTGTACACACCATCACTGTAAAAACAATTATATCACAATTGCATGCCGAACGACAATTTCATGATTTGACTGGATGCACCTGAAAAAACATTTTACTGCATAGAAATCAATCTCTATAAAATATTTGTGATACTATTAAAAAAATTAAAAATCTTCTTAATATTATAGCAATTCCAATTTAAAACTTTAATGTAACAATAATAACTAACGGCAAGAAAACGAGATTTACACATGCATGCAAATAAAATCATTGAATCAAAACCACAACAAAATCTTATTACTAAATTAATTCATGTAGCAAATAATTAACAATAACTGAATACGAAATCGATGAAGAAACGATGCTTACGATATTAGAATCTTGAAGAGGACGAGTCAAAGTATGATCACATTGAACCTGAAGAGGAATCAAGGGAGAACCAACAAGTTTAAGCAAAGCAATGAATTCATTATTAGAAGCAGCAGAAAGATGCGAACATTTATCGTTAGAAATTTGTGCTTTCATCAAAGCATGAAGATTCTGCCATCGATTTGAACCACTGCTTCCAATTCCAGTCCACATATCTTCTGGAATTGGAACTTCTAAAACCGTTTCTAATCCATCAACTTTATCGAAATTTGGACACAGTTTCCTCATTGAATTTGATGAATGAATGTGAAATGATTATGATTTTTTTGGTTTTCGTTGATTTTTGAAGGCGTTATTTGCGGGAAGGTTAAATTGGGTGTGACGTGTTTGTGGTAACGGAATTAACGGCATATCGTTTTCCTCTTAACTGAAATCTAGCGAGACATGCACCCAAACAACTCATATAACTCGTAACCTTTCTCTATCTTGCAAAAGTGATTATGACTCATCAGTTTTTCATTGGCGCGTTGTATTTGGAAATGAGAGTTATGGATTCATGGAACCAAAATCTAAATATCTAATTAAAATTGTTCCCTAGGCGGGAAGTTAACTACCGTTTGCTATGCATGTGATTTACGAGCGGTTTCAGAGTTATCCTATATTTTGTTAAAGTATTCGAACACTTGTTTGAAATTAAGAAACATTTATTTACATCATTTAACCTGTTTATATTGTTATTTTTTTATGATTTTTTTTAACTTAATGTGACATATGGAACAAGGGTTACTAGGTTAGGAACCGTTCTTGAGAACGAGTTATAATTCTCGTTTCAGTCAGTCTCGTTTTCTTTTCCTTTAAACAAGTTTTTTATAATTTTAACGTGAGTAAATAAATACAAGGAAGACAAAGGTGGTTTAGGATTTGCATTTTGTGATATTTCCTTGGATTTTTATTTTGCTTTAGAGCAAGTAGATAGATAGAATGAAGTTTAATTTTGTGGGATTAGGTGTCGGGCCTTTTACAATAGGACATATATCCCTAAAAAGCTGCGTCAAGTAAAGTGGTCAAACATAAAAAAACGTGTTCTGACAATCAACATACTTTTATACCATTTGCTTTTGACACTTTCGGTTTCCTAGCACTAGAGGTTGTTGACCTTCTGTGTAGAATTTAAAAGGTCATGCATAGCAACGTCATGTCTCCTAGGTCCATAAATGTTGCGTTTACGAGGATTGGTTTTGCCATCCAAAAAAGTTTGACGGTGCGGCTTGTTATCCATTTGTCTTATATTCAAGTGTAAATAATGATTTATATATATATATATATATATATATATATATATATATATATATATATATATATATATATTTATCAATCTTAGAAGAATGTTTTATCTCTAAAAAAAAATCATGGTTGCTTACGAGCAACTAAATATTAGAGAATGAAGTTTAATCTAAAGCAGGAAATTAAACTGTGTGGTTGCATCGATGTTTAACATGGTTGCTGACAAAAATATAGTTGTTTTGGGATTTGCATTCAAGAAAGATATCGGTGATACAAGGCAGACGCCGGCTATTGACGTGTGTAAAGGGCTACTCGTCAATAAAACGCATTTGAGTGTATTCGATCATCTTAGTTTCAAATACAAAGGGATTTGTGGATGACAAATTTGATTGGGATCATTCTATTCATTTGCAACCAACTGGTCCTTCAAATGAGAAGAACGTGAGTATGGTATGGGATGCTTATAAAGCAATAAAAGAAGCGGATGGTGTTTGTATTTTAACGGAATGGAATGTGTTTAAGAAACTTGGTTATCAGAAGATCTATAATAATATGAGAAAACCAGCATTGTTTTTGATGGAAGGATTGTTGTTGAATGTGATGAGCTACCTGAGATTGACTTCAATATTTAGTCAATTGGTATTCATGGCTTAAAGATATGCATTAGTTGCTTAAAACATTACTTCATTTTTTAGGTCAACAATTTGAGGCTTAAAGTTTGATTCAATTTTATTAATATGTCTTTTTTTTTCTCTCACAACATTTGTTCTTGATAGTTGATACTATATACTTTCCCATAGTAGTTGTTATAAATTAGTGTAAATTATGCGAAAGTAGAAGAGGCTCTATGTTTGTGTTTCTTTGTACTGCAATTCAATACTATTTGACATTCTAAATTGTTTCATAACAAACGGAATTTCTATGAAGCCATTAAAAGCATTGTAACTTGAAGCTGACCATCTAGATTCAATGCGGGAGAGGATTCGGTGCCTTTGGTTTCGGTGCCTTTGATGGCTTTTGTTCCTATCTCTCTCTAAACCATTAATTCTCTCTCATCTAATTAATTTATTTTAATCATTTATCCAACCTTCTCTCTCATCTAAAATGAACTAAAGACACCGAAGACAAAGACACTGAATCCTCTCCCATTCAATGCCTTGTCCAGTAGCTAAAATATGTCTAATGTCTAATCTCCAATCTTACTGAAATAAACCATTAACCACCAATACCAAAATAGACACCATTGATACAATATTACTTGGTACTCCCTCAAGTTTTTAAATGGCCATCGATTTTTTTTAAAAAAAGATAAAAATTTACGTGGACTCAATGCGCAACAAATATGTGTTAACGTTCAGCAAAAGTGGAAGGAGAATAGCAGCAGCAACGCACATTGGTAAAGGCCTGATACGCGGTCGTTGAAATACAATGTTGACGCAAGTTTTCATTGATCAATGAACATAACTAGTTATGGCTGCTCTATCCGTGGATCTTGGTTATGATGGTGATTTTATTACAATTCTATCAGGTTAGGTGCGTCTGGAATTAGTTGTTCATTAAGGTGAGCATTGGGGGTTATGGAATGCTATGAATTGGGTCTTTAGTCTGGGGTTGCACAACGTGACATTTGAGTATGATTGATGCAGTCCATTCTAGAGGTGTAGCCATCTCTTAGTTTCAGTATGTCTACAAATACGTTTGTTTGATTTTGTCATTGTTTCGATATGTCTGCCTTTAAGCTATATAATAGGTCCAAGATGACCCATGTTATGAAGAAGAGAATGTAGTCTTCTACTTGTCATCTTTTGTCCACTCTTGTGACGTATAATTCATTGTTACGTTGGGTAGAGATATTAGATCAAGAAAGGAAGGTCCAACCTTTTAGGGATTTTGCCCAATCGCTTCCTCCAATAAAGTTGATTGTTCATGTGGGATCATCCCCTACAATGATCATCCTTCCATCGATATGTCTTTCATCACCTCGTTTAGATGAAGATGAGGTTGCAATGATGTCGGAAGACATACCTTTCAATGGATTCTTTTGATGATAAGCATTAGGCATTTATTCTACTTTTTGGTTTTGTTGAATTGGACAGATAGTCGAAATCTCACTACCTTTGTGAGATTTGATCATGCCATTCAGTCAAATTCAACTCTTCTCAAGATATATAACAAAATCAAAGTGTGCATTGATGAACGAAATGAAGAAATTTATTTGGTTCATCCATGATCTTGTTTGTGTTTAATTATGTAAGAAGTATAGAGGGTGGGACAAGAAAATGTCATACTTTTTTATGACCATTTGAATGGGCCAGTAACTAAAACCACCAAACCCAACTCCTAGACCCAAAACCCACACACCCACTTGCCGGCAAAGCAAACAACAGGAGAAAAATCTGACGCAGTTGGTAAGCGGCACTATATATCCATTTCATTTCAACTCATTCCCCAAAAAATAACCAAAAAAAATCCTCCACATTTTCACCACCCACTCCGCTCCGTCATTAACAATGAAGGCCGCTGTCAAGGGCAAATACGACAATGACAAAAACGCCGCCGCCGCAGCCTCCGTCGCCTTCAACGCCGGCGATGTCAAACTCCGAGCATCGATAACAGACGCTACTTTCATTAACGGCCCGAGCTTAACCGGCTTAGTCCTCGCCGTAGAAAAACCCGGTTCCTTCAGTATCGACTACAACGTCCCCAAAAAGGTAACAAAAAAAAAGTTCAATCCATTTTCTAAACCAAACCAAACCGGTTCGGTTTATTTATTTATTTTGTTTAATTTTTGTGCAGGATTTTCGGTTTCAATTTATGAACACTGTTAGGGTTGCTGATAAACCGTTGAATATAACCTACATACACAGCAAAGGGGATAACAGAACAATTTTGGACGGAACATTTGTGTGGGACCCATCGAATAAGATTTCAGCGAATTATGGTGTTGAATCTGGGAATTGTAGATTGAAGTATAGCTATGTTCATAAGGGTTTGACTGCAATTGAACCTAGTTATGATGTTGCTAAGAATGCGTGGGATTTTGCTGTTTCGAGGAAAGTTTATGGCGATGATTCCTTGAAGGCGACGTATCAGACCACGAGTAAGAAGTTAGGGTTTGAGTGGTCGAGGAATTCGAAACAAAGGGGTTGTTTTAAGGTTAGTTGTTGATTACTTAAGTTGTGTTTTTTTGTTGTGTGTGGGTTTTGATTGTGGTTTTTAATTAGGGTTGTGGAATTTGGTAGTAATGTTTGGTATTATGAAAATTTGTAGAAAATTGTTGTTGACATGGTTGCATTTGTGGTTGAAATATGGTTGTGGTATAAGTCAAAAGAGCTTGATGTTGCGGCCGCAATAGTGGTTGATTTTAGTATATGTTATTGGTTTTTAAAATTGTTGCATGTGATTACAATTCCGGTTTTTGGAGGAAATTTACGAAATTATTTGGCTTCTGCAATTCAAGAATTGTAATGTGATTGCATCAGTGACATAGAACATTGGATTGATATCTATGTTGTTGTGTGTAGCTGCTTTGAATTGATTTGTGGCGACGAAACTCATGAAGTTGGCTTTTCCTATGTATTTTGATTTCCTCCTGCATAAGCTTAAATTTTTGTGACATTTATGCATTTAACCAATAATGCATTGGTATATTAATATAAGAGAGTTGATAGATTGATATTAATAGAAGATATGGTGTGTTGATACATTCGTCTGTGTACTTGTTTTTTTTCCCTGAATTACTCTAAATTAGTTTTTTTATTAAGTAACAATGGTAATAATATGCTTAGAAGGTTGATGTCTATGTTTGAGATTGGGGGAGATGTGTGAGTTTTCTAAAGGGATTCTTTCATTCATGATTCTTCATATTGAAAACTTCAATTGCACACAATAAGAAGGATTATGAGTTGATTGAAAATTTCCGGTCTTCATACATACTTATGAGTAGAGAATCTTCAAAGTGAGGATGTTTTACTTTATCTTTGGAGGGGATTTTTGTTTGCCATAATAAAGTCGGTAGATTTTATGAAATTGATTGGGTTTGAGGAGGTACAAATTGCTACCTGAAGATGGGATTGGGGGAAGATTTAGAATCAGTTTCTAACTTTGGTGGTATGAATTATTGGATTAGAGAATAGAAGATAATTTTTATTCCTAAATGAATGCATAGAATTTGTTAAGGGTTGAAAATAGGCGCATATATCTATCTTCTTATTCTATTTGAACTCTCTATGAAGTAGCCAATAGCCCCAATACTTTAGTGGAATTGTTGAGTAGTTTCTATTTATTCGTTGCACAGAACTTCTAACTACCAGCTATGTCTCTTGCAGGTTGTGGCGTCCGTTAACTTGGCCGAGGAAAAGAAAATTCCCAAGCTTAGTGCTGAGACCACATGGAATTTTGAGATGTAGTTTTCATAAGGTTTGCTATCATCTAGTTTGGGATGGCTTTTGTGGTCACCATGGGGCATATTTTGCCATTTCATTATTGTATACTTGAAAGTGATTTGATCATGTAATGAACTACTCTGTGGCGTTGATCGTCCACATTAAACTTTTCATTTGATTTTTGAACTATTCTGATATTCAGCCCATATTGCAGAATCCTATAATTGATTGCCTATAAATTGGGCACTTTATTCTCACTAAGTTATTCTGTCTTACCTTTCTTTTCTCTAAAACATGCTAGGTTTTGTCCCATGTCAATCAATACTTGCAAGTTGCAACGTGAACTTTTTTAAATGTAGTGTCTATGTGATATGTATATGTTTTTTTGTTGAATCGAGACATGTTTATGTTTACTATTGAGCAAAGAGTCATTTTGATCTTGAATATTTGAGACGCTATCAATATACTCTCTCCGTCTCAAATTATAATAAAAAAAAACCAATTTTCTTTGTCCCAAATTATAAGAAAAAAGACCAATTTTTATCATATTTAATTATGTTTTTTCAAAAAATTATCTTTTCCAAAAGAAAATTAAATGCAAAGTGCATTCAATTTTTTTTTTCTTTTTTTTTCCTATAATCAACTACCAATGAAAATTGTTTTTACATCTTCATATAAAAGTTATTTCAAAGATAACACAAAAAACTATGTTACAAATTACTATGTTTTAGTTTTCTTAATAAGTGTGATTTTTTTTCTTTCTTATAATATGGGACAGAGAGAGTATTTTCTAAGTGTAGTACACATCATTCGGTAAAAAAAAATATAGTACACATCATTAGTATCTCTTTTGTTGATAATCTAATGGATTATATTGATCAACAAAAAAGTATGAAAACTAAATTGACTATTTAAGCACACATTTTAGGAAGAAAATGACTAAAACGAAAAATTTGTAAACATATCTGTAATTTTTTTTTTTGGCAAGATGTATTTGTAATTTTGATATACTTTTATAGTGACATGGTTTTTTTTTGATGTCTGGGGTTCGAATCCTGGAGCTTGTATATATTATGCATTGTCCTTATCAACTGAGCTAAGCTCGACAGTGACATGACTTATACATTCAGATGCAAATATACATGTTTACCCCGTTTATTATTATTAATTATATTGATGATGATTTAGTTGTCCCAGTGACGCCATGAAACATTCTTAAACCTTTTTTTCCTCGAAAAATTGCAAATAGTGGTGTGCAAGGAATAAATCCAACAATAAAACGTGTTATGATTAAATAAAGGCAAAAAGAAATATCTGTTACTCGATGCTAATCAACAACAACAAAAAAAAAAAAAAAAAAAATTTCAAAACAAAAAAAAT
>Ga0228710_1006863_pt1 | contig 17050 bp, 10 predicted proteins | sample MedpolnodulmetaG_FD_177995 | JGI IMG/M metagenome (GOLD analysis project Ga0228710, IMG submission 177995) | Root nodule microbial communities from Medicago polymorpha collected in Santa Monica, California, United States - pink nodules | ecosystem: Host-associated > Plants > Roots > Nodule... | reverse complement strand
GTGCCCCCCCCCTGCCCCACCCCCCCCCCCCCCCCCCCGGTGTACGTGCCATTCTTTGGCGTGCAGTTCATCAATGTTTACCTACGAGGGATAACCTCTCCAAACGGAATGTTCCTTGCTCTGAAACGTGTTTTTCTTGCGACCTTTTAGCCGAATCTCATATGCACTTATTCTTTATCTGCCACAAATTTGTTGCATGTTGGAATCTCATTGGTGTTGACAACATCATCCGTGAACTACTACCTAGCGCAGACAACTTCCAAAAATTACTTTTTGAATTTTTTAACAGGCTAACCGACCAACAAAGACATTTAGCAGCTATGACACTTTGGAGTTTGAGGAAGAGTCACAACTTGTTGCTTTGGGAAAATACGAACACCACTCCCATTCTCATTGTCACCCGTGCTCAAGAGGTCCTCCATGAATGGAGTTGTATGCAAAAAATCAAGAACCCACCACACCATGAGAAACAAATACATGTTTGGACAAAACCTCAGCATGGTTGGATCAAATGTAATGTTGACGCCGCCATCTTCAATGCTAATACGATCATGGGTTACATAATATGTTTCAGAAACTCCACAAGGCAATTTTCTACTTGGTAAGTCAGATCTCAACTACTCCTCTGTCACTGTTTTGGAAGCTGAAGCTATTGGTCTTTTGGAATCCATCAAAATGGCAATCTCAAAAGCTTTTCACCATGTCATGTTCGAAACAGACAACAAGATTTTGGTTGACATACTAAAATCCACCAATCCTCCAATTAACGAAATTGGTGATTTAGTTTCTGAATGTAAAACTTTGTTGCTCAGTAATCTCGACTATGTAGTGTCATTTGTTAGGAGGCAAGCAAATAAAGTAGCTCACAGCATCACTAGAGCTGCTTTATCTCACCCTAGCCCCCATGTTTTTCGTGAAGCACCTACTACTTTGTACTCACTGATTTTGAATGAAATGCAGTAAATTTGCCTTTGCTCAAAAAAATAGAGTGCAAGTCTAGTAGAAGAGATTAAACTCTTACAACATGACAAACAAATGTTCAAATTCCGATTAAACGATATACCTATATTTAGTGTTCGACATGTCTCAAATAACATTATCTTGTATGAAGAAAATATTAAAAAAGGGAAAATAATAAAAAAGAAAATCGTGTCTAAACCGTGTGTACTCAAGTTCATAGATGTTATTACATCAATAAACATTTATATTTTTATAGTAAGATACATAAATTTGAGTGCTCTAGCCAGTATATAATTAAATATAACGATACAGTCTATTTTAGTTTAATAAAAAAATTTGAGTTCAAACCTGAGCTCAGACCAATATTAAGAAAATTTGTCGTCTATTTGAGTTTCATAAGATATCAATGTTAGCTATTGCGATGGGATGATACTCAATTTATAATATAAAAAAAAGGGTGCTCTTTTAACATGGTATATTTTTTTGGTGGCCAAGATTTGAACCCGAACCTTGCATATATTACGCACTGTTCCAACTTTTTTTTAACATGGTATATAAAAAATGAACAAGTTATTCGTAAATATTTTTTTAGGCCAAATACCATTTTCGGTCATTTTAAGTTAGATGATTATAACAAATTAGTCGTTTAAGTTTTTTTTTGTTACGAATTGGTCCTTTAATTCATAAAATATTTGCACCATTATCCTAATTTCATCAAACTAAGTCAAAAAGTGTTTGTGTGGTTGTTTAATGTTAAGTTGATTTGTCCAAATTCAATTCTCTCAAAACTAGTGCTCATAGGTGTATTATTTGATCTTGATTCAAAACAAAATTGGCGGATAACTTGATTTATAATGTTGTTGATCAAATATTTATTTTTAAAATTATGCTTGAATTCAAAAATAAGAAGAAGAAAATGTTTATAAGTAATCATGTTTGATGTCATAAACACTTTTGGACCTACCATCTTAATGTTAAATAGTCTATAAGCACTTTTTAACGAAGTTGGTTGAAAAGATGGATGCGTGTATATATTACATGACTTAAAGGACAAATTTATAACAAAAATAACTTAAAAGATCAATTGGTAACAAAAAAACTTAAAGGACTAATCTGTCATGAACATATAATTTAAAAGACTACAGGAGGTATTTGACCTACTTTTTTTTAATTAAAGGTGTGTTTAGTAAGACATGTTTTTGAGTTTATAACTCGTGTCTTATAAATTCATTTGTCTTAAAATGACTCGTACGTAAGAGTCACTTTCTCACGGGTTTATGAGTTTATAATAATTTGTGATAAGTTAATTCAAATACATTCCTTAAAAAAAAAAAAGTTAATTCAAATACATTATAGCTTGACATTTTTGGGTGGTTCTTCAGTGACTTTGTGTTGGATGACTTTCGTGACTTTAATGTATTTTAGATGAAAGAGGGTGGTGATTGAATGATTAAAATAAATTATTTTGATGAAAGAGAATTATTGATTAGGAGAGAGATAGAAACAAAGACATCCAAAAACACCGAAGCCAAAGACACCGAAATGCTACCCGTCATTTTTTTTATCTCAATTTTATTTTTGCAATCGTAATTGAAAAAGATAAATATTATTTAAAAACATATTTTTTTAATCATTTTATATTTGTAAAATACGCTAATTTTATTAAATACTATAGATTCAATCAACTAACTTATCTAATTTATTCACAGTAAATTAGTCTAAACCTCGTTCAACATTGAGGTATGTCCTAACTTACTAAAAAAAATCCACTTAAAAAAATTCTATAATAAATAAAAAAGAGAGAAGAAAATAGAAAAGTGTATAAAAAGGAGAGAGAGAAATGGGTTGATTTCAGAGGAAGGGGTGGTGGTGGAAGACAGAAGAAAGCAACTTCATTTTCAACCAAACAGTAAAATTAGTGGCAACCCATTTCAAATGCTTTCTAAAGCTTCAACCACTGCCATGTCCGCTTTTTCTTCCTGTTCCAGGGTTCGTCTTTTTTTTCTTTTTTTCAGAATTAAAAATTTCCATTTTTCATTTCACTTTCTCAAGGAGCACCACTTTTTTATTTTTATTATTTTTTTCGTTGTTGGGTTTCATCTTGAAGCGTGATTATGAAGGTATTTTGTTTCTGGGTCATGTCATATTTTGTTTTACATCATCAGCAACTAAATCAATGAAAAATGTTTTTTTTTTAATTAAAATGAATTATTATTTTTCTTCATGTTTTATGAGATAATTATTTGATTTGGTGTATTGTCTATCAATTAAAATTGCTTAATTCTGGTTTTTTGTTTTTAGGTACACTTTTGTTGCTCTTTTGCATATATATGTATCTTTTGTTTGTTTGTTTGTGAATTTTGATTATAATAATTTGTTCTATAGGAAAGTGTTGTTTTTGACTTATTACATTGACTGAAAAGTTTAGTGTCGATAATTTGATAATGGATGTTGAATTGATTAATGATATGATTATTCTTTGTTTTTTTAGGTGAGAGCTGGGTTTAGTGTGTGGCCTAATGTGAGGCAACTTTGTTTTAGAAAAGGAATTCTGTATGGATTTATGCGGCTTTTTTCCACGCCATATAAAACACTGCGTGGAGGAGCTAGTCGCTCACTTAGAGTGGCTCGGTTTTGCAGTGTTGCCAATATGTCTTCGTCATTGCAGATTGAATTGGTGAGAGCAGGTCTCTTACTTTTTTAGTAAATTGTTAACATGAATTTGATTATCTACTTGCATAAGTTTTGTTAGAGTGTTTGGGAGAACTTGTGAAAACAACTTCAAACATCGTCAATAAGTTGTTTTATTTTCATAAGTTCTCCGAGATAGATTATGAATACAGCTAATTGCTTAAACAAAATTAATTCAACTTTATTTTATCTTTTACTATAGAAAAGCTTATACATAAACGCTTATCATGATAAGGGCTTTTGCTATAAGCCGCAAATAAGCTGTTAATCCAAACAGAGAATAAGTTTCCCAAACTGATAAGTTTTCTGAAGAAATATGCTGAAAGCCTAATCTGTGGTTGTGTTGTCACATTTTTTTTGAAATAATTAGGTACCTTGCCTGAGTGACAATTATGCGTACCTTTTACATGATATTGATACGGGCACAGTTGGAGTTGTTGATCCTTCTGAAGCTACGCCTGTCATAGATGCATTGAGCAAGAAAAATCGGAACTTGAATTACATACTCAACACACACCATCATCATGATCACACTGGTGGAAATGTAGAATTAAAAGCAAGATATGGGGCAAAGGTATGATATTTACATCTTCTACCTACATATTTTTTTTTCTTCTTTTATTCATATTCTGTAGTTTGTGTTTGACTTTGAAATACAATTCATTGGTGAAGAGCAAATTAGAAGTGAGGCTTACCAGTCTCTTTATGCTGCGTATATTGAAAAAAGGATTGAAATGCAGAAATTGGAATAACAGTGTATATTATTTCTGAAAGTGTAAGATAACTGTAGAAGGATGAATATCCTAATCCTCACGGAGCTAAGCTCCTACAGGGAACATTCTCTGTCCATAACTAACCAAATAGTTTTCCCAAAAGATCCCGTTTTCTCTATCCTTCAGTCCCCATATAACGAACTCAACCCGCTCTCTCTAGCCCCCCGTAACTAACTGTCCCTTCTCTAATTTTTCCTCTTTGGATGACTCCAAGTGGGCCTAGAAATATTGGGCTGACACACACACACACACATATATATATATGGTACCTAACACTTTGTCTTGCTAACTATCATTTCTGTGGTACTCTTTCTTTCTCCCCTTGAAAAGCGGGAAAGAGATTGCCTTTACCTTGTTTACTTGGCATTTGACCTAATAGTAATATTTCGCAACAGAAGTTATTGCAAATTTGATTGGATTATTTATTGACATTTTGGCACTTCTTATGACTGATCAAGCACTTTTGAAGAAATGATTGCTCTTACAGTTTTACTTGGATGTGTGTTTCTGCAGTATGCCTAGTTATGGCAAAGGGCTGTTTAAATGTTAACCCTTCTCATGTTGCATTACAGGTGATTGGTTCAGCAACTGACAAGGAAAGGATTCCTGGTATTGATATCCATTTGAATGACGGTGATAAGTGGATGTTTGCTGGCCATGAGGTGCGAGTAATGGACACACCTGGTCACACTCGAGGTCACATTCTTGCCTTATTTGCATTATTGTCAAACCTTGTTGTGTAGCTCTTTTTCTAATATTCTATTATTTATACTGTAAGCAGGCCACGTCAGCTTCTACTTTCCGGGATCTGGGGCAATTTTTACAGGAGACACTTTGTTCAGCTTGTCATGTGGCAAACTCTTTGAAGGAACCCCTCAAGAGGTTGGTTTTACCTGCATTAACTTGTTCTTTTTTCTATATATAGATGAGTCATTGTATCATGTGATGCGTCTTATTTTGTATATTTTGTTTTACCCCTTTGCTCGAAGTCCTTGAAATTTTAAAATACCTGCACAAGGGACTTGTGATCTAAATTGTAACCAAACGAGGACTTTGTGGTGACCAATATCTTTAACAAGCATAATTTTTAGGGCTTGTTTGGGTTGCTATAATAATATAAGAGTGGGTTGAATAAGAGAGTTTGAGTGTAATGCGATGGAATATTACAATAGATAGCGATGGAATATTACAATAGATAATTACCCCCAAGTCTGCAATCTTAGTGTACGAGAAGGGTTTCTTTTTTGCCCTTTTGATCAGCACGTGTATGAAGTGTTCCATTGAATTGTATGTTTCTGTGCTAATCTTTCTTGTGTTGTTATTATGAGAAATATATAAATGACTGAGTTCATTCGGTTATTGTATTCGCTCGTTGAATATGTCTTCTTGAGGATGTTTACATTTCATATTTGTATGTTGAAAAATGCTTGGGATTGTATTAGAATATTGGATGTTCATGAGCAAAAATGTTATTGCTGATGCAAGGCCTAGTTGTAAATGCAAGCAAATTCTTAAATGTTGTCAAGTCAGTTATACTTGGAAAGCTTGTAGAACATGCCGCATTTTCAATTATTGAGAGTTTCCTCCATGTTACAGATGCAATCTTCTCTTGGAAAGATCATGTCTTTACCAGACGATACAAGTATATACTGTGGACACGAGTACACATTGGTGAGTTATTTTCTCTTTTCTCCTCAGTGTTCTTTGCTTTGTTTTATTTGCCCTAAGTACCGTGCCATTGACTCTAGTACTTCTGTATTTTTTGCAGAATAATACGGACTTTGCAATGAGGCTCGAACCTGGAAACAAGGAACTTCGATCCTATGCTGGCCACGTGGCTTCCCTTCGAAGTAAAGGCTTGCCCACGGTGAGTTTTGTAATTGCGCTTCCTTGTTATTCTTTATGAGTAGTCATGTGTCACTGTAACATTTCTTTGGTAGCCTGTTTCAATCCTTGGCCTTTTGCTTTTATCTAAAGAGTAAGTATTCTTTGGGCAGATTCCGACCACACTGAAGATGGAAAAGGCTTGCAATCCATTCCTTCGTACATCCAACACACAAATCCGGCAATCATTAAACATTCCAGCCACAGCAGATGATGCAGAAGCCCTGGGTATCATCCGACAAGCAAAGGATAATTTTTAAAACCTCCTGTATAGAGTAGGTTAATGAACTATGAACCATTGACGCGGACACGGCACTGACACCAATAGCAATATGAGAATGATATTGAACGTGATTACATGTGTCAGTGTCGTGTCGGTGTTGGACACTAAAACAGGTCGGAGACCAAACAAGCCTTCGACCATAAGTGTTGGTTTTACGTAGTTAATGAATCCATTTGTGGAATAATTATGCTTGATGTCATCTTAATAAGATTTCTGAATTTTGTTTTTGAGTTCATATTTGAGTTCTCGGGGTTTAAAAATAGGTATTCCCTCATGGTAGTATATATATGTTTATCATTCTTGGTGCATAAGAAGCTTTTATTGCAAATTTGCGATCCCTTGTAGATTTGTCTCTTGATGATTATCAATATTTGATAATATATTAGTTTGTATTTAAGAGCACCAACTGTGGCTCTATTGGTGATTACTGTCTTTTCTTTTCGATGTTTAGCAAATTGCAGTTGAAAGAGGTCAAGTCCAAGGAAAGAAACTAAGAAATCTTTCCAAAACATGAACTAAGAGCTACCACCAAACTTGAAGAGGTTGATCGAAAAAACTCACTCAAGCTCATGCCTCATGCTTGCCACACTATCCCTCACTCTATCCAATTTGACCTGAGCAATCACCAGGTCTTCTTCATTGTAAACTTCACAAAAACCTTGGAGTCAAAATGCAATTCAACCTCCGATTTTACTAGATAGGGTTGCATACCATTTAGGTGGCTGGTCCCTATCTACTCCCAGAGTGGAGGTGTGTATGCTCATAATGTGGGGTTTTAAGCTCTCATGGGCTAGTTTTCACAATAGTTTTACACGAGAATTGCTTTTTTGACACTCACAAGTTCCTAATAACACAAGTAAATTACTAAAATACCCCCAGCGGTAGTTAACTATTGTTGAGTTATAACTACAAAACCAGCGGCAGAACTACCGCTGGGTTTTTTGGTCTTTTACTTGTGTTGCTAAGACATATCTAATGTGAAAAGCAATCCTTGTTTTACACTGTCCCATGTGCCTTCATGTCTTTTTCAGATTATTCAACCTGCGTAGTGACAACCAATTACACACTATTAGTATTTGATCTTAGTATTTCCAAACTGGTTAGGGGAAACCGTTCATAAATCCACCATATCAAAGCTTGAAGGCTTAACCAAGTCTATATTAAAGATGGATCACTATTGTATAAGGTTCATTATTGAGCTCCAAGATCATCTATCAATCTGGCATGTTATTGATTGCACGTGGATGGATCACTGTCGCTTAAAATATCAATCATTGATAATTTTACCCTTTATCACTAGCCAAAAATGAAACAACGTCTAAGCTGTAGATATATGCAAGCAAACAAATGAATGTGAGGTGTGTTACCTACGCATTGGGACGAAGATGAAGAGTGGGAGTCACAGAGATGGACGGCATATGATTGACCTATGATCATGCTAGGGAAACGTGTGTGATGTTACTCTTAAACTCAACAGTATGATTCCATGGTTGCAACTGAAACCCAGGTTCTGTAATACAAAAAGTTGCAACTGTGGCCAGACTTATTATTATACTCCTCATCAAACCAACAGTGTATACATATATATATTTTTGGCTTAATTAATGATGTGGTCCCTTAAGTATTTGGCTAACAGATACTAACTTAAGGGATAAGATTGTAACGTTAATAAGTTATGGGACCAAAATGTAACCAACAAATAACTTAAGGACCAAATCATTAATTAAACCCATATTTTTTTACAAAAATCAACAGTAAATTTTTAAAACAAGGTTTTTTATGCCACATCATTTCTACATTTTTTTCTCAATATTTTTTATTTTTTAACAAACTACATACATTACTTTGACCTTATCCACTAAATATTTTATTTAAATATTTAATTAATTTTTAACATTTTATGTAGCATAAATATATCAACAAACTACACATAAGTTTTCATTAAGTCTAACCAAATATACACATTTAAAAAAAATAATCTAATTGTTTTAAAATACCTTTTCAATAAGTTTGATAATTTTTCTTCAAAAAAAATGTTAATAATTTAATCTAAATTCAAATTTCAATTTTTTTATTTATGTGTGTCCAAATCACCGATCTTCGGTAGATAAGAGAAAAAAGATGGTGACGGCTAGGTTTAGAAAGGAGAGAAAAGAGAGGAAGAGAGGTACACATCATTTTGATATGGTATGTACCATATTGTAATTTTTTTGACAAAAATGACTTAAAAAAAAGGAGTTTTTTTTTAAAGGATTAAAAAAAAGGAGTTAAAAGATTTATTTTCTTTTTAGTTCTAACAAGACATGGCAATAAAACCCGTCCGCGTGCGGACCCGGCCGCCCCTGCACCGAATTTAACAGGGAAAAGCCGATTTAATTGGGTGTGGGGAAAATTTGGATTTTTAGTACAGGGGTGGGGGAGGTGGGGGATGCTTACACCCGCCCCGCACACGCTTTTTGAAATATACTTTATTAAATTTTTTAATCTTATTTCTATAAGCACTAACCTATTTTAATATATTATTACTCTTTAGCAACATATTTATTATAATTATTTTGCTCTTTTGAAAAAAGTTTATGAAACATTTAATTATTAATATAATTATTGTTTTTTGTTGCTATGGAAAAAATGAAAAAAATATGCATTTTTTAAATATTTTATAAAAAATAGAGTTTTCGCAGGTGGGACAGGGCCGAGAGACCCGTCCTCATTGGGGGCGGAGTTGGGTGTTCAATTTTTACCTCCGATATGGTTTGGGGACGGGAGCGGAGGCGGGTGCATGGAAGCGGGGGTGGGGATGCTTAAAACCGCCCCCGATCCGCCCCGTTGCCATGTCTAGTTCTAACTAAGGAGTTAAAAGATTTGAAGCGAGTAAATATAGTAAAAACTGTTTTGTGGTATCTTTAAAAGATTTAAACCAAAAATATTTTAAACGAGAACTTTCCTGCTTCGGTCCTATACTCCTATATAAATAGTCGTTCACTTGCTCTCGAAATTGTCACAGAAAGAAGAACAAAATTTTGGTCTTTTGAAATCAAAGGTACGTTACATCGTACTGAGAATTGACAAGGGCTATTAGTTAAGTAGGGTTTCCTTAAAACAAAGATAGTTAAGTAGGGTTTCCTTAAAACAAAGATAGTTAAGTAGGGTTTCCTTAAAATAAAGATAGTTAAGTAGGGTTTTCACCGGATTAATATTTAGGTATTCTAGTTTGTGTTTTTTTGATCATAAATACATTATGATTATCTTGTCATGTTGATATTTTTATTTACATGTTTTTTTTAATGTAGTAGGTAAAAGATGAATCCTGCTGGTGTTAGAGTTCAATTTGATAGTCAGCCAAAGGATATTGAAATTATTTTAAGGAAGAGAGTGAAACTGGAAGTGGAACTTCTTTCTTTGGCGAAAAAAGATGACAATGCTAGCAAAGCTCGTCTTGCAGATGTAAGTATGGATTTCGAGTCTCTGTTTTAGCAATTTTAGCTTGTGTATTTTTCTTCATAGTATAGATTATTTTAATTTTATTTTGTGTATTTATGTTAGTTTGATTGTTCTAATTGTTGATATTATTTGTAGGCGCGGAAAGAACTTGACGACTTAAAAGACAAGCTTCTAACTCTGGTCATGAAGTATAGAAAAGAGAAAGTGAGGATTGATGAAATTCAAAGGCTGAAGCAGAAATGTGAAGAGCTTATCTTGTCTCTACAGGACGCTGAGAGGCGGCATGATATAGAAAGAGCTGCAAGCCTACGATATGGTGCGATTGATGATGTGGAAGATGCAATTCAACGGCTTGAAGATAGCACTGATGAGAGCTTGATGTTGACAAAAACTGTTGGACCAGACCTAATAGCTTTGGTTGTTAGCCTATTGACCGGTATACCAGTGACCCGACTTGGCGAAAATGAGAAAGAAAAGTTTCTTGGACTTGGTGACAGGTTGCACAATAGAGTTGTGGGACAAGATCAAGCAGTAAATGCTGTTGCTAACGCTGTATTGAGGTGGAGAGTTGGTTTAGGAAGACCTCAACATCCAATTGGTTCCTTCCTATTCCTTGGTCCAACTGGTGTTGGTAAAACAGAACTTGCTAAGGCTCTTGCTGAGCAACTATTTGATGATGAAAATCAGTTGGTGAGAATGAACATGTCGGAGTACATGGAACAACACTATGTGTCAAGATTGATTGATGCAGCACCAGGGTAAGTTATTGGATTACCAACTGAATTTGATTATAGTAAAAGGCTAAATTGATTCTTTGACATAAAACACATAAGTGTTTTGTCCATGTGAAATAAGAGCTACAAATTTGGTCTTTCAATATTTCAAATGTCGGTCAATTCAACTTAAGATTGAAATTGTTTTTCAGACATCATTGGTTTTTTTCAATTCTAGTTTAGACTTATAGTCTTAAACTTATCTTGAGTTCAAAATATGCATCTCATGTTTCATTCACTTATTCTGAATTGAATTTTCAGGTTTGTTGGACGATTAACAGAAGTTGTGAGAAGAAGGCCAAACAGTGTGCTACTTTTTGAAGAAGTGGAGAAAGCGCATACTTCTGTAATCAACAAACTACTTTATATCTTAGAGGATGGAAGTTTAACTGATGGACAAGGCAGAACTGTGGATTTTACGAACACGGTCATTATCATGACCTCGAACCTTGGTGCTGATCATCTCCTAAGTGGACTTTCAGGAAAATGTACCATGCAAGTAGCTCACGATCGAGTAATGCAGGAAGTCAGTGAGCATTTCCTGCTAGAATTGTTGAATCATTTGACCAAAGTTGTAGTATTCAATCCTCTTTCTCACCAGCAATTGAGGAAGGTTGCAAGGTTGCAAATCAAGGATGTAGCTAATCGTCTTGGTAAGAAAGGAACCGCATTGGCAGTTACAGATGGAGCAGTGGATTATATACTTGCTGAGAGCTATGATCCTGTAAGTGTTACTATTATATCATTTTAATCTTTATCTTATAGAAAAAAATGTTACTTATAACTAGTTTTTTTTTTTATTGTTGTTGTGTAGGTGTATGGTGTCAAACCAATTAGAAGGTGGCTTGAGAAAAAGGTTGTGACAGTGCTGTCTAGGATGCTTGCAAGAAAAGTAATTGATGAGAATACAACGGTTTACATTGATGTTGGTCCAAATGACAGTTATTTGGTATACCGTGTAGAAAATAATGGAGGGCATGTTATTAATGCTGAAACTTGCAAGCTTGTAAGGTTTCAAATAAAGGGTTTAGCTATTCGTCTCGCGAACACAGATGTATACTAGTTAAGCCTGTCCGGCTGACCCATATAAGTTTATTTTTACTTATTTCCTTGCTAGACAAATAATATCTGAGTTTATTTTAATGGTGAATTTGTTTACTGTTAGAGAAACCTAACCTATTTTGAGATTATGTTGAATTTAACATTACTTTATTTTTTGACATTCTCTCAATATATATATGGTGTTAAGTTTTTGTTTTGAAAAAACAAAATTTTATTAAACTGCACCAAAACCATTCAATATTGATGCAATAGTATCATAACAGAAGAGTTCTAGTAAAGTTAAACACGGGCCTGAACAATTTACACTACACCAAAAAAAAAACATTATGTTGGCATAAAAAAATTATTCAGTCTTGTTCTTACAAGCATCAAGAACAGCTTACAACTTCTCCATACTTTATTTGTCTCATTAGTTATTAAGGACTATAATTTTTCTCATTCAAGGATAATGCTTTTGTTTTTTAAATTTCTCTTTCTCAATATTCAATTTTTCGATCTTCCTGGAAGTGTAGGCCAATTGAGAGGGTGTCTCTTAATTGTTGGCTAACCATTTTTTTCGAACTGCATAATTTAGGCATGGTGTAGCCATTAGAACCAATTCATATTCGGCGATCATTGTCATGTATCTAGCCTTCATTAATCCAAATCTACTGATGTAATTATCTAACGATTCATCCTTCTTTTCTTTGAATTTTGGCTAAATCCTTCCAATATGATCTTTTCGAATCCCTACATCTCTAATCTGGAAGGATCCTGGTAGGTTATTTCTCATGATGGGAGGAACATATCATGGTGGTAATCCATATGGATGCATTGTGGAATTCATCCTTTGGGTTTATGGACTTGCCTCAGGAACCAGTTTCAATCCGACTATAAACAGGATTCGAAGTTAATTCTCCTTGATGAATAAGATCAACATTCTGAGGCAGATGACCTCGTGTTCATCTTCAATCGAATTGTTACTGTCGTTAGCATTTCTTCTTTTGGAAGGAGCCACGCTGTGTGTGTATTTTTGAGTATACATTTCTGATAGCTAGAAACATGACGCACACTATCTCAAACTAGTGTCCCATTAGGGGGTTCCAATTTGTTGATTAAAGAATGTGTCAACCCAACAAATGGATTCGAAGAGCAATCTAGGACTCGAGTCAGGTCCTTAAGTGGATTCTTAGTTGATAGGTTTACTGCAAGACAAGTATCACAGTTGTGAATCGAAAGAACATACTAGTTTTTTTTTAATATATGAAAAGAAAAAAGATAAGTTCACAAAGTGTGTGTAAAGGGAAATGAGTTCATACACCATTCTTTCAATGTTGCCAGTAGGAGTGTTATCTTGGCAAACATGTTTTTCAGTAGTCGTAGTTTTGTCGAACGGAAATGAACTCCTTTGCATGGAGTTTAAGTTTCAATTTATAGAGAAAACATACACTAACTATTACATTGCATGCACACCATGCGCCTTCCTTCTGAATTTGAATATTTCGCGCTTCAGAATGAATAATTGCTGAAACTTCTAGAACATTCTTCAGATGATAGAGGTTGTAGCATTTTGAATTCTTCGAACAACACTAGTAGTTATGTTGTCTTGACTTCTTTGTCCCATCTTTGCTTTTAAACTAGGTTGTAGCAATCACTAAAGACATCATAAAATTAGGGAATAAATACAAGGCAAAAACCGACGTCTTCTTGGTTATCAATCTACATTAGTAAGTTTAGAAAGGTCAAAGTCTCTATCTAGATTTTTTCATATCAATCTTTGAGATCACAAAACCCTTTTTTCCATGCATATGATTAAGACTACAAATAATTTCCTCGAGTACAAGAATATATTCAACTATGTTTCTGCTCGGTATAAAAGCTACTTTGATTACTAGACGCAATATGATAAATGATTGATCTAAATCTCTAAGAAACCACAATTTTAAAAATAACTTTGCAAGGAAAAATAAGGCGTAATTGAGTAACTTTAGCCGACTCATGGCACTTTGGAATCAAAGATATGAGAGTGTGATTCACCTAGTTCATCTTGTTGGGATTAGAAAAAAAAATCAAACACAAATTTAACAAAGAAGATTATTACAGTGAGTTTCTTGGCAAAATAGTTACATGAACAATCACTAACTAAGGTAAATTGATGAACTGAGCTTGGTAACGCAAGCTTGTGACCTAAGTAGGAACATTAAATGTTGGAAGATATTTGACGTGTGAGAAAAAAAAAGTAAATTGATGACAATAGCGGCCTCGAGACAAAAGAAACCTAATCCACATAGAGTTGATGAATTAAATGACATTAAAATGGATATCATGAATCATGAGGAAATAAAAACAAAATCTTTGTTAGGACCTTGTTAACGGTCAAGTGCAGTCCAAGGATGTTAACAAGGGAGTAGTTAAAAATAAAGGAAAAAACATTAATACTGAAGGAGCGAGCATGTTTTCATAAGGTTATACGGGAAGGAAATCAATTGCAACATTGGTCAAACTCAACTCAGTACCTCATGCACTTAAAAAGGATGGGAGTAATTCAAAACACGACTGGTGAAATAAAGTAATTCAAAGTTACCTATATTTTAACTTTTCCTACAATTCTTGATGTTAATATTGATTATCTATGGTTTGAAAGTTTTCAAACCCCAAAGATTTCCGTCCCATTTTCCGTAAGAATCAATGTGTTAGTGTGAGAGTTTACGTATGATTTATATGTATTTTAAAAGGGGATGATGTCTTGATCTAAAAAGGATCTTGAAACTCAAAAACACTTACAAAATAATTTATATTTATGTTTCTTTAAGAACACTGCCTTATAACAGTAGATAGACCTTACGATGAAATAGGCTTTAAGATTAATTTGACCTATTTAAAAGCAGACAAAAATGAATATTTAATTTTTATTTTTTCTGAAGAAGCAATATTTAATTACTTTAATATGAAGTATGCCTGTAAGGCCATAGGCCAGGTTGAGGCTTGCATAAAGTTTCTTAGGCCAGACTCAGGCCTATCAAAGCATAGTCTGGCCTGGCTTATTCTCCTCTAGATTTAAGAGGGAAAAATAATAAACTTAAAACTAGAAGGATGCTTAAACAATATATTTAGTACATTAAGAGTAATGTTTAAAGATAAACAAATCTAATATTTGATTCAAAGATCGACTAATCTGAGCGGATCAATACCATCGTCACAACTCACAAACCTAATAGAATAATGAGTTGTGTTATTTGAACATCTATTTATATTTATATGAAAACTTTAAAGAAAACCAAAATTTTACAAAATAAAATGAAATATTGACATAAAAATCAAAACAATAAAGAAAGAAAATAAAATCATAACGAGACAAAAATGGTTTTCAAATATTAGATCAAGATTGGTTTAAGACATGTACCGTATAATACATACAAATTGTACCAACTGTATGGGTTTGATTCGTTGACGAGAATGGAATGATGTCTTGAGTTTGAAGCTTCAGTTTTTCATTCTCTCTCTCTCTCAGATCTCCACTTTCTCTCTCTTCATTCCGATAACCATTTCCCCTTTCTCTCAATTTCTAGGGTTTTCATTCTCTGCTCCAATCTTCCCTGATCTACGCGGCGCAAAGGTAAAACTTCTCACTCCTTCATCATTTCAAATTTCAACAACGAAATTCATTTTTATTTTTTATGTTTTTTCTTTCCAATTTTTCTCTTTTGTTTTTTTATTGTTCTAATGAGCTAGTTTAAGAAATTGGGTTGTTTAAAAATTGATTTTTAATTGATTTATTTTCATCAATTTGTTACTAGGGTTTTGAAGTGATTGAACTGGATTAGTGGTTGTGATTGCTTAGTGTTGTTTAGGGTCAAGCAATTTTGAATGGAAAAGGACAAATCTTTGGGTCTTGGCGGTGGTTTTCCACCTCCATCAGGACGTTATCCAGGTTATTCACCAACTGGAAGTGGTTTCAATGTGAAATCTGAACCCCCATCATCGTCGTATCCGCCGCTTGTTCCTGGAACCAGCTCAGATTCTAGTGGCTTTAGTCATGATATAAGCAAAATGTCTGACAATCCTCCGAGAAATAGAGGTCATAGACGTGCTCATTCCGAGATTCTTACCTTGCCGGATGATATTAGCTTTGATAGTGACCTCGGTGTAGTTGGTGGTGCTGATGGACCGTCGTTCTCTGATGATACCGAGGAAGATTTGTTGTCCATGTACCTTGATATGGATAAGTTCAATTCGTCGTCAGCAACGTCTAATTTTCAAATGGGTGAGGGGTCTAATGCTGCCGGAGCATCGGGTTTGGCACCAATGTCGGTAGGGCAGACATCAGGAGGAGGTACCTCTTCTGGTGAAAATATGGCAGTTGGTACTACAAATGAAAGGCCCAGAATCAGACACCAGCACAGCCAGTCCATGGATGGGTCAACAACAATCAAACCTGAGATGTTAGTCTCAGGTTCAGATGACATGTCTGCAGCTGATTCCAAAAAAGCAATGTCAGCGGCCAAGCTTGCAGAACTTGCCTTGATTGACCCCAAGCGTGCAAAAAGGTATTATTTCTAGACATGACATTTTGTACCATAATGTTTCTTAATTATTTTACATAATTGTTTGTAAAGCAATAGCAAAACACTGTTTTTATCCCAAATGTTATACGTTATTCTCTATGGTTGATTAGTGTGTAATTTAGCATTCATAAATTAGGTGTAGAGCTAGCAAAAATGCTATTTGTAGTGAATTGTAATCACGCGAAATCATCCTGACGTGTATTCCACCCAGTCTGTATTATTGACTTCCACCTTTTTTTCACCAACATGCCGTGAATTCCGCAAAGCTCTGTTTTGTCATTGGCTAATTTCTCTTTCACTATCCTTTCGGGATAATTTTATTCGCCGGATATAGCAATACTATATAGGTTATAAACATGTTTAGCAAAACTATTGAGGCAGGATGGGATATCAAATTTTAGAAAATGCATTGAGTCTTTGAGACAGGATAGGGTTTTGGTTTTTAAGAAAAAATTGATGTGAAAAAAATCTCAGAAATGGAACTGTAGATTAATTCTAGAAGACCTATGTATAATACAAAAGTGGCTTCCTGTTGAAATTAATAAACACAAAACAAGGCATTCCAAAACATGAACCACAATAACACTATACTTTTTTTTTTTTTTTTTTTTTTTTTTTTTTTTTATTTTTTAATTATAT